>Ga0326728_10001172_pt1 | contig 94362 bp, 63 predicted proteins | sample MB3enrmetagenome_FD_207602 | JGI IMG/M metagenome (GOLD analysis project Ga0326728, IMG submission 207602) | Lab enriched peat soil microbial communities from McLean, Ithaca, NY, United States - MB31MN | ecosystem: Environmental > Terrestrial > Soil > Wetlands > Peat | place: USA: New York...
TGTATTCCGTGGTGCGGCAGCTCATGATTTGGCTCAGCGCCGGTCCGGTGACCGCCGGCGAGTATCGGACTGCCTACTCCATCTACGTGATGGTGACGGCTTTGGGCGTAATCCTGCTGTTCTTCGGGAGGATCATGAAACTGCCCATGCTGAACAAAATCATTGCGCTGACCACCTGTTGCCTTCTGCTGCCGGGTTGGTCGGGAGACTATACGCTGCTTCACCTGTATGTGCCTTGGGCGCTGACCGTGCTGTGGATTTTGGACCACCCTGGGGAGAACGTGCGGGCCATGTGGTGGTACCTGGTGAGTTTTGCCGTCGTCTTTACGCCGCAGCCTTACTTCTATTTTCACAATCTGGGGTCGGAGCGGTCCTATGCCGGCCAGGTGAAAGCAGCGGCGCTACTGGTCTTGCTGGTGAATGTCGTTGCCTTCCCGCTGCGGGAAAGAGTGGCGAAGAAAAAGGCGGCCATTTGAAGAACTCAAGCGAGCATGACGGCAAACTCCGCGCCAGCGCAGTGTGCTGAGGCCGGCGGCCAAAAGAACCGCGTCTGCGCACACGCACCAATCGAACAGCAGATTGAATAGGAACAGATGTTTTACCAGTTCGTACTGCCCGCACATGATCCCGGCCAGCAGAAGCTGCTCGATCGCCATCGCTGCCAGCATGAGGTGGAAGACCATGGCCGCCCTAAGATAGCCGGAACCGCTCTTCACATACACCGCCAGCGCCGCCATGCCGTTGACCGCGAAAAAGACGGCGACAAACCACAGCGACCGGGGCGCGGCGGACTCGCGCAACTTGCTCCAGAACTGGAACCTCCGGCTTTGCGCCCCCGGGGCCAGACCGTAGGACTTTTCGAAATTCCCCAGGTACGAGGGACGCAAGCAGAAGGCGCCTGGCGCCGTCCGTTGCGCCACTGCCGCCAGGCGCGACGGATGGCGCAGGTAGAACCGCATGAGCTTGGCGGCGCCCATCCGGTTGAAGAACGCGCTTTCGAAGCCGGGGTCTTCCAAGGGAGCGTCCGGGCTATAAGTGTTTGTGCCCCGGTATTTCTCCAAGTCCGGATTCAGGTCCAGTTGCAGCAAGTCGGCGCGCGGGGCGGGAGAATACTTGAGCAGCTCATAGAACACCGCGTTATACAGGGAGTACCTCACGATCCATCTTGGCGTGCTCCAGACCAGCAGGGCCGAGATCAGACCCAGCGCCACGGGCCCGGCCAGCAGCCGGCGCCCAGGTCTGCCAACGGCGCGGAAGGCGATCCAGAATCCATAGGCGGCAAGCGGAATGCCCAAGAGATGGTTTTGCGGCTTGGCGCCGGCGAACAGCACGCTGGCCGCCAGCCAGGCAGCCCAGCGCGCCCGCGAGGCGGGCTGCTCGGCCAGGCGCAAGGCCGCCGCCACCGTCAGGAACAGAAATACGAAAGACTCCGCTTCCCCGTATAGCGAGTTGAAGTAAACGGCGTAACCCACGTCGCAGAAGACAAGCAGCAGAAGCAAGGCGGCCACGATTCGCGTTGCCCGGCTGAGTCTTGCGCTCTGCCGCAGCAATAGCCACACGGCCGGCAGGAATAGCGTCAAGCGCAGCGCCGCCAGCACCCGGACGTCGAACAGGCCGCTCCTCGATCCCAGGCGGGTGATGGCCATGGCGCCCAGAACCAGCACGTTTTCCGAGGTAAAGACGAGAGCATCCCATTCGTCCGAAGATTCGAACTTATAGGTGGGAACGAAATAGTTGAAGTAGAGGTCTTGGCGGTTCCCGGCCGTGTACTGGAGGCCAACCGCGCCCATAATGCGGGAGAAGTCGCCGTTATCCGCCAGCCCGGCCGGCGGCGGGATGAACAACTGATAAACGAAGATCGCGGCCGCCGCCGCGGTGACAACGAGCGCGAAGCGTCCCCGGTGCTCTCCCTCGCCGCCAGATGTCCCCCGCATGTTCATGGCCGAAGGCAGAGTATAGCTTACCCTGAGGCCGGTCAAAACCTGCGCTTCATCCCCTCGGCCGGCACGATGCTGGCATTAGGGGGTAGCTAGCGCCGTGCGGCATTCCTGATGGTTCCATACCGGCTCATTGGTTCTGACCAAGGCGGAGCAATACAGAATAAGGGCCTCGGGATTTCCGGGCTGGAAATCGAGAGCGCGCCGGGCGTGTTCCCGGGCGGCGGCCGGATGGTTCATATCCCATTCCGCACGTGCCACGGCTATCTCGCTCACGGCTGCCGCCGAATGGGTGTCGAAATCGCCTTCATAAGCCAGCATGGCGCTGCCGCCCAGATACGCCGCAGGCTGTGCTTGCAAGAAGGGCGCCATCCAATCCGCCTGCAGATAGTAGTCGTCGGGCGCCCGGGAGAAGAATGCCGAGCTGACGATCACAATCCCATGAAGGTGCGGCGGAATGGGCTGGTAACCCCAAGCCCAGAAGAACCGGCAGGGCAAATGATAGGGCTTGATGCTCATCAAATACACGCTGGCGTACCAACAGGGCTCGCCGGGATGCCGGTCAAGGTACGGTTTCACCGCCTCCAGCGCTTCTCCCAGGTCGTTGTTCGGCAAATGCCGGTAGGTGCTCTTGGTCCCGCCCCACAGCTCGTTCGAGTAGGAGAGGTAATAAGGAAAAGCGTGCAGCGAAGTCGCGGCATGGAAGAGCAGGACGCAGGCCATGCCATACCGGAGCCAGCGCCTTTGGGAAACCCAAGCCACGCCGCCCGCGGCCGCTACGATCAGCAGGAATGCGGTGACCGGCAGTTGGTGCCGGATGCCGCTGCTGATCCGCGTATTCATCGAGACCAGCAGATACAGGCCGGGCGGCAGCAGCAGGAACAGCAGCTCGCGCCCATGGCCGATAAAGGCTTTTCTTGAAGCAAAAGCGGCGAGCAAGATGAGCGCCAGCATGGGCACGGTGTATTTGATGGCGAGGTTCAGAGGGAAAAAGAACCAGGGGGAGGACGAATATGTCCGGCCGAGCAGCACAACGCCCCGGGGCTTTTCCAGCGCCAGGCTTCTGGCGCCTTGCAGGCCATCCACATAGGCTTCGGGAAGCAGGCGGCTCTGCTGCATTAAGTCAAGGGCAGCCGCAAACATGTCTCCGGAAGCAACCGTCTTCGCGCTGGCGGACGGGCCCTCCGGGCGCGCCGCATAGCGGAAGCCATAGACGCCCCAAAGCACAAAAATGGCAATGCCGCAGCTCAGCGCTGCCCCCGCCAGGTTTCGTGCGACACTCTTCCGGCGGGACTCGGCGTGCATGAGTCCGTCGCCCACGGCCAGTAAACCGAGCAACGGAAACAGCAGGATGCCCGACTGCTTGGCGGCCAAGGCCAGCCCCGTGGACACTCCGGCGAAGAGCAAGCGGGGCACGGATTTCTTTTTGGTCCAGAGATAAAACGCGAAGACCGCCAGCAAAAAGGTGCAGGCGATGGCCATGTCCGTTGTGGCCAAAGCGCCGTAAGCCAAGACCGTGGGATCGAACAGGAACAGCACGGTTGCCACCACCGCCGTCCAAAATCCGAACATCTGCCGCGCCATCATCCAAATCAGCAGGCACAGCACGAGGGCGAACACCGAGACCGCGGCGCGCGACCACAGCAGGTTCCTCTGGAAGTCCATCCGGTACAGCCAGTTCAGCGCCTCCGCCGCGTGATAGATTTCGCCACCGGCGGCCACCGGCGCGCAACTGACCGGCACTTCCTGCGTCAGAAGCGGCGCGGCGGCAATTAACCTGGCCAAAGGAGGATGCTCGGAAGCGTAACTGAAATCACCACATTTCCAGGCGCGGTAACCGGCATAAAGATGCGTCGGTTCGTCACAGGTAACCGAGAGCCGGCGCACGCTCAGGAACAACTGGGCCGACAGTAGCACACAGCACACGGCGGGAACCACCCATTCCGGCCAGCGCGGCGGTTTTGGCTCCCGCCCGGAGTCCGGCGCTTCCAATCGGACAGCTCGCTCCCTGCTTGGCTCCTCAATGCGCGGTGGTCTCGTCGGCGAACCGTCGGCCTTAGACATGACCTTCCTGTGGGTCTGAAGTGTTATCTGGAATTAGTGATAAGCGTACTACGCAGCCGCAGCGAGAGCAATGGTTGGCGGACCGTCCTGCAGCCCGGCGGCGCCGCAGCGGCGTTTTTCCAGCTTGATTCTTGGGCTTATGAGAAGGTACGTTTGGTCTATCGACAGATAGATTTTATGCTTTCCAGCCCTCCCACATGCGCTGGCAGCCCGCCGCGATTCCCGCGGCAGCAGGGTTTGCCAACGCCAGCCTCCGCGGGTAGCGCTTCGAACCGTTTAGGAGCGCTTGCGCCCTGGGCGCTGGTTCTGGGTTGCGGCATTCTGGCGCGAGTCTTCTATCATTTCACGTATTATCCCTGGTGGTGCGGCGATTCCGGGGGATACACGTTTCCGTGGTTCAGGTGGACGCATCACCTGGTTGACTTGGGGAACCGAACCCCGGTTTATCCGCTCTTCCTGGGTTTGGTGCAGTGGCTGGCCGGCAGCCCACCGGTGGCGGATGGTCTTACGATATGGTCCGCCGAATCGACCGTATTTCTGCAAGGAGTTCTCGGCCTGGCCGCAACCGGCTTGCTGTACTCGACGTTGCGGCGGCTTCCGGTGCGCCCGTGCCTGGCCTTGGCGGCGGCGGTGGTTTTCGCGCTTATCCCGGCCGTCTCCGAATTCGAAATGTTGATCCTGACGCAAGCGTTGTCCCTGTGTGCGCTGGTCCTGGCGGCGGCGCTGTTTGCCGGCGCCATGCGGGAGGCCGGGCAAGGCAAGCGGAGCTGGCGGCTGCCCGTGGCGGCGGGCGCCACCACCGGCATTGCCGGCCTGATTCGCCCGGAGAACTTGGTCTTTGGAATGGTCCTGGCGGTGGCGGTTATTCTCGTGGCCGCCCGCTTGTACTTTCTGGAATCGGCCCGGGAGAAGGCGTGGGCGGTGGGACGGGTGGCCCTGCTGGGCGTGCTGGCGGCCGCGCCGCCGGTGCTGGCTTGGATGAGCTTCAACTGGGTGTCGGTAGACGAGTTCGCGGTAAAAACGCAATCAGGTTGGGACCGGGCGGGACCGGTTTACAACTTGTTCGACCGGGTCGGTCCGGAGGACTGGCTGCTGGGACAAATTGTCGAGCAGAACTATCGGGCACATAACCGCAACACGATCCGGCGCGACCACTTATGGGTGGACGGCGTGTGGGCCATCATGGCGCACAGCCCCGCGCTGCCGATTGAACGGCGCAAGGGCCACTGGCCGCTCATGGATGCGAGCCGGTATGTGGCCCAGGTGTCGGGAAAGCTGATGCGCAAGTATCCCAAGCTGTGGCTGGAAAATGCGGCCGACAATTTCCGGCGCGACACCTTCGATTTCGAATACGAACAGCCGCCTTTGGCGCCGGGCGATCCCAGTTCGGTGACCGGGGAAAGCGTCGTGAAGAGCATTCCGCTATGGCGGCTGGCGGGCCGGGCGAACCGCCTGTTCGCTCCGCTGCTGGAAAGCTTCTACATCATAATGCTGGCTTTCGTCCTGGCCGGGCCGATCCTGATAGGGAAAGGCCGCGCTCCGGAAGTAGTGGTGCGGGACGGCACGGTGTGGGCCCTGGGCTTGGGAATCCTGGGGACCTATATGGCCGCTTGTCTGTTCGCGTCCTTCAACCGGAGGTACAGCGAACCCTTTCTTGGGGTGATGGTAATCTGCGCGGCCTATGCCGCCGAGCGGGCGCTGGAACTGTTCTCTAAGCGTAAGCGTGCAGGCCCGGCAGCAGATAGGTGACGCCGAAAAAAGTGAATATCACCACGGCGAAGCCGATGATCGCGAAATAAGCGGCGCGCCGTCCCCGCCAGCCGCGGGTGATGCGCATGTGCAAGTATCCCGCGTACACCAGCCAGGTGATCAGGGCCCAGGTTTCCTTCGGGTCCCAACTCCAGTAGGAGCCCCAGGTGCGGTTGGCCCAGTAGGCGCCGGTGGCGATCATCAGGGTCAGCAAGGGGAAAGCAATGCCCACCGTCTTGTAAGTAAGCCGGTCCAGCACGTCGGTTTCGGGCAGTAGCCGCTCCAGATCGCCGCGCCGCCAGTGCAACATCAGGTAGAGCAGGAACGCGAAAATTCCCGCGATGATTCCCGAGAGAATGAACGGGCTGGCCGAAAGGCTGGTGGGATACACCCCCTCGGCCATGACCGAAGGATAGACGCCGCTCTGGCTGCGGGTGATGAACACGATCAGCGCCAGCGCCTGCATCAGCAGACCGACGAACACCGCGCGATTGGCGCCCAGCACCAGGCCCGGCTGGCGGCGCACCCGCCCCAGCACGCCCAGCAGCAGCGGCGCGGCCACCGCGCACAATGCCAGGAGGAACAGCCACCCCAGGTCCGGGATGGTCACGAACAGGCGCACCCCGCGCTCCAGGAAAATCTCTTCCTTCCGGCTGAAGTCCCAGGCCACCACGTCGAGCCCGCCGCTCCATCTCGCGAAGCGGGCCACTACCAACGCCGCATAGATGGCGGTGGAAAATCCGCTGGTGACGCCCAGAAAGGTGTCGGTGTTCAGTCCATCTTTGATCAGGAACATCATAGCGAGGGCGAAACTGAGCGCGCAAGCGGAGTACGCCAGCATGGCCAGGGTTACGTGCACGTGCAGCCAGGTCGATTGCAGCGCCGGAACCAGCGGATGCACGTCGGAAGGCAGCAACTGCATCAGCACCACCCCGGTGACCGCAATGGGCATGGTCACGCTGCCGATCAACTTGACGCCATACTTGCGTTCGGCGAACTGCGTCAGTACGGCCAGCGTCCAGACGAAGCAGAGCAGCATCTCGTAAACGCTGGCGAAAGGCGGATGCCCCGAAACATACCAACGGTGGCCGGCCGCCAGGGTATTGAAAACCCAGCCGCCGATGACCATCAGCGAAGCCGCGCTCGCGTGGCGCGGCAGGCCGCTCATGCCGAAGCCGATGTACAAGGCCGCCGCCGCCGCGTAGAAAATCAGCGCGCCAAAGAGAAAATTACTTTCCGAGAACAAGTTCCCGGACTTGACCACGTTCAGGAATCCCATGAAGAACAGGAACAACGCGCTCAAGGTCACCGTTACGACCAAGCCGCTGCCGCCTTTGGCGGGGCGCTGCGGTTCCGTGGCGGTCAATTGCTCTGCGCTTGCCATTCCTTTACCTCCGAGCGGATAGCTCCAGCTCAATTTCCCTCGCCAATTTGTGGAAGCGCTCGTCGAAGACTTCCCGCTTCTTGTTGGAAGCGGCCCCCAGCCAGAGGGCCAGACGGCCTTCCTTGTCCCTCGCCGCCACGGCCCAGTAGCGTTGATGGAGCACCCAAAAAGACAATACCAAGCCTGCCGCCAGCACCAGACACCCGGTCCAAACCAGCCATTCGCCGGGCTCATGCGATACCTGCAGCCCGGTGTAGGGCGCCATGTCCAGCGCGGCCAGAAACCGGTAGGGCATTCCGGTTATCGGGTTGCCATCCGCATCGAACGGCCCGGTAAGGGCAACATCGTCCATCCCGCCGGTTTCGCTGCGGAACAGAAATACGGACTGGGTTTTTCCCTCCTGGGTAAACTCCAGCTTGACGGCGGCGTTATTCAGCTCCTTCGAGCGCTGAAACAGATCGCCATCCATGGCGAAGGCGTCGGGAAAGAACCGGATCATCTTGATGCTGGCGCCGCCGTTGAGTTGCGCGCTCTGTCCCGCCGCCAGCTTGAATGCCTCGGGACGGGCGGAATCGTGAGCTCCAATCACGGCGAAGCGGGCGTTGCGCAGCTCGGCGCTGGCGCCATATCCGGACTGGTAAAAGCGCACCCCGCGGTACACCAGGGGATCGTTGACGGCGATCTCTTTGCGCATGATCTCGCGTCCGTTTTCCAGTACGGTGAGCTTCGACCACCAGCGCTTGGGCATCATGGCGTATTGCCCGGTATAGTTCTCCTGGCCGGCATCATCGCAGCGCAGGGCGAAAGGCAAGCGGCGGATGCTGTTGTCGCGCAGTGCGATCTGGCTGATGGCCGGAGCTCCGGGGACCAGCTCGACGTATCCCTGGTAGCCCCAAATGCCGTCCAGAACGCCGCCGAGCATGATCATCAGCAGACTGGCGTGGACCACATAAACCGCCAGCACGGCGCAGCGGTGCTTTTCAGCGTACAGCGAGACTTCATCGGACCCGGCGATGGGCTGCGGCTTCAATCCGTGCCGCTGCCAGACGCGCCCGGTGGCCGCCAAGGCGGCTGCGGCATCGTCCACCGGAAAAGACTCTTGCAGCGGCAGGGCGGCGCGGAACGAGGCGTTCGTCCGGCGGTAGGGACGCGCGTAATAGCGCCAGGCGTTGGGCCAGCGCTCGATCGAGGCGCAAAGAATGCTGATGGCCAGCAGGCTCAGCAAGGCGAGATACCACCAGGCGTGATACACGTTGGTGAGACCGGCGGCGTTCAGCAGGCGCAAGACTTGCGGAGCATAGGCCCGCTCCATGTCTTCCGGACTGGTAAGCGGACGCTGCAGAATCAGCGTCCCGGAGGCGGAAACGATGACCACAATCAGCAACACAACGATCCCGGTGCGGACCGCGGCAAAGGTTTCATAGAGGCGCCGCAGCCAAGCGGAAATTCCTGCCATACCCCTCCCCCATCCAGAGCGCGGCTCTTCCCCGCAACCGGCAAAGAGTAAGGGTCCGGATCGTGGGTGCTTAGGAATATTGTACATGGCAGAATTTGCCGGGCGTTTACCGTTTGCCGCCAGGGGCATTTTGGCTATGAACGGTAAACTGTAAACTGGGAACTGAGAGTGTTCGAACTGTTCATAGCGGCGCGATATTTGCGGGCCAAACGGCGGCAAGCCGTAGTGGGCGTGATCACGGCGCTTTCGATTGCCGGCGTGGCGGCGGGCGTGGCTTCGCTCATCATCGCCTTGGCGATTACCAACGGATTCAGGCAGGATTTGCAGGCGCGCCTGCTGGGTTCGACGGCGCATGTGCAGTTAATGCGCACCGCCGGCGACGGCATCCGCGGCTGGCCCGCCCGGTTGGAGCAGTTGCGCCATCTGCCGCACGTCGTGGCCGATGCACCGGCTATTTACGAGCAGGTGCTGATCTCGCGCGGCGCGCGGGCGAAAGGCGCAGTGCTGAAAGGCGTCGTCCCGGCTTACGAGAACCGGGTGAGCCAAATGCTGCAGGCGGTGAAGTGGGGATCGTCCGCGGCGCTGGCTGAACCGGCGGAAGAGCCCGCGCTGGAAAGCGGCGCCGGCGGACAATCGGCAGCGGAAGAAACGGCCGCTCCCCCGCCGGACGAGGCGGATGACGCCACCTCTCCCGATGCGCTGGCGGGCGTGCAACGGCGCTGGCGCGAGATGCCGCCCATCGTGCTGGGCAAAGACATGGCCGACGAGTTGGGAGCGCAGGTGGGTTCGGTGGTGCTGGTCACCAGTCCTCAGGGAGAATTGACACCCTTCGGCCTGGTGCCGAAGTACGCCCGTTTCCGGGTGGCCGGAATTTTTCAGTCGGGCTTTTACGATTACGATACGGCGTGGGCCTTTACCCGGCTGAGCGATGCGCAGCAACTGTTCGGTTTGGGCGACGTGATTTCCGTGATCGAGTTCAAACTCGACGACATCTACCGCGCGCCGCAAGCCGGCCGCCTCATCGAGCAAGCCGCCGGGCCGGGTTTCCAGAGCACGAACTGGATGGAGCAAAACCGGGCGCTCTTCCGCGCCTTGCGCCTGGAGCGCGTGGTTACCTTTATCACCATCGGCCTGATCGTGTTTGTGGCGGCCCTGAATATTCTGATTTCTCTAATCATGATGGTGATGGAAAAGACGAAGGACATCGCCGTGCTCATGTCGCTGGGCGCGCGCCGGCGGCAGGTGCGCCGGATCTTCATGGCGCAGGGAGTGATGACGGGAGTAGCCGGCACCGCGCTGGGACTGCTGGCCGGCTACGCTTTGGCTTGGGGGCTGGGCCACTATCACTGGATTTCGCTGAGTCCCGAAGTTTATGCGATCGACTATGTCCCCTCCGCGCCCCGCGGGCTCGACGGCGTGCTGGTGTCCGCGGTGGCCATCGGAATTTCCTTTGTCGCCACGATTTATCCGGCGCTCTCCGCGGCGCGCGTTTTGCCCGCGGAAGCGTTGCGCTACGAGTAGAAAAACCGCAACCGGCAATTGGCTAAGAGCCGGGCATGGAGCGTGAAGGGCCGGACTCAGCGGCCGAGCCGCAACGGCTGGCGGGTGGCGGCAAACCGAAAACCGCAGGCTCTCCTAATGAGAATTTGCTTGGAAAAATTGCCGGCCGATGGTGCAAAACCAATTTCGAAGGAGGCATAGGAGATTTACGGGAGTTTTCGCGTAGGTGCGTTTAAGCTCTTCCGCTCGCGGCGCAAGCGCTTCAAAATAGAGGTAGCTGAATTCCATCAGCGGGTTTTGCGCGTGGCCGCGAGGCGGCGTGGCCGGCGGCGGAAGGCGGCGGGCGCCAAGCGTAGCCGCGTGGTCTAATGCTTGCAGGCAGGTAAGCGCGGGGCTCGGCGGGGCGAGCGCGGCGATTCCGCTCCGGCTGAAGCGCGAGAGATTGAGGCGGCATCCAATGGGGGAGAACGTCACGATGTTGCGGGTCGAGGGGCTGCGCAAGGTGTTCCGTTCGGGGGCCTCCGATCTGGTGCTCTTTGACAACTTGTCCTTTGAGGTGCGCCAAGGTGAGATGCTCGCCATTGTAGGCGAATCGGGAGCGGGGAAAAGCACGCTGCTGCATATTTTGAGTGCTCTTGATCGGCCTTCCGGGGGTGACGTATACTGCGCGCAAACGCGGCTGCGGTCTTTGCCGGATGAGGCGGCGGCGGATTTTCGAAACCGCCAAATCGGATTTGTGTGGCAGTTCCATTACCTGCTGCCGGAATTTACGGCGGTGGAGAATGTGGCGATGCCGCTTCTGGTGCGAGGGCGCGTACGCCGCGAGGCCGAATCGGAGGCCCGCTATTGGCTGCGGGAGGTGGGCTTGCAGGAGCGGGGCCACCATCGGCCGGGCGAGCTGAGTGGCGGGGAGCAGCAAAGAGTGGCCGTGGCCCGGGCGTTGATCATCCGGCCCGCCTTGCTGTTCGCCGATGAACCGACCGGGGATTTGGATGGCCGCACGGCGGAAGCGGTGTTCAGCTTGATTGCCAGGCTGCATCGCGATCATGGGCTTACTTCGTTAATTGCCACTCACAACCTGGGGTTTGCGCGCCGGTGCGGGCGGATATTGCGGCTGCATCGCGGTACCATGGAGGAAGTGACCGCGGACTCGCTTTTGGCCCCCATGCTTCCGGAGGCGGGAGCCGCGGGGTGGCGGTGAGTCCGAAAGGACGAGTGCATGGCGGGTTCGGGCGAGGCGGTTGGGGAACCGCGCCCGGACGGGAAAGGATTTCCGGGAGAGGGCGATGTTTGAACGGTACACGGAAAAAGCGAGGCGCGTGATCTTTTTCGCGCGCTACGAAGCCAGCCAATTCGGCTCGCCCTACATCGAGACGGAACACCTGTTGCTGGGCCTGCTGCGCGAAGATAAGGCCCTGACCAACCGGTTCCTGCGCTCGCATGCCTCGGTGGAGTCCATCCGCAAACAGATTGAGGGACGCACCACGGTGCGGGAAAAGGTCTCCACATCCGTCGATCTCCCCTTGAGCAACGAGTGCAAGCGGGTGCTGGCCTACGCCGCGGAAGAAGCGGAACGGCTGGCCAACAAGCATATCGGCACCGAGCATCTGCTGCTCGGCCTGCTGCGGGAAGAGAAGTGTTTTGCCGCCGAGATCCTGCAGGAGCGCGGGCTGCGGCTTCCCGGCATCCGCGAAGAACTGGCGCGCACTTCGCAGGAAAAGGGCGCTCCCCAGCGCAACGCCACGCGCAACGAAGCGTCGTTGCTCAGCGAATTCAGCCGCGATCTGACCCAGGCGGCCCTGGACAGCCAGCTCGATCCGCTGGTGGGCCGCGAGCAGGAACTCGAGCGGGTGGTGCAGATCCTCTGCCGCCGCACCAAGAACAACCCGGTGCTCATCGGCGAGCCGGGAGTGGGAAAAACGGCCATCGTGGAAGGTCTGGCGCAACGCATCGCCGATGGCGAGGTTCCCAGCTTCCTGGCCGATAAACGCATTCTCGCCCTGGATTTGTCGCTCATCGTGGCCGGCACCAAATACCGCGGCCAGTTCGAGGAACGCTTGAAGACCATCATGAAGGAGCTGATGGAATCGCAGAGCGCCATCATCTTCATTGACGAACTGCACACCCTGGTGGGCGCCGGTTCGGCCGAAGGCTCGCTGGACGCCGCCAACATCCTCAAGCCGGCGCTGTCGCGGGGCGAAATTCAATGCATCGGCGCCACCACGCCGGGGGAATACCGCAAGAGCATCGAAAAAGACCGCTCGCTGGAGCGCCGCTTCCAGGCGGTCAAGGTGGGCGCTCCCAACGAAGACGACGCCATCAAGATCCTGATGGGCATCAAAGACCGCTACGAAAAGTTTCATGCCGTCTCCTACACCGACGACTGCATCAACTACGCGGTCCATCATTCCAGCCGCTACATTCCCGACCGCTTCCTGCCCGACAAGGCCATCGACCTCATCGACGAAGCCGGAGCGCGCGTGAAACTGCGCCAGACTTCGCTGCCGGATGAAATCACCGAAGTGCAGAAGCGCATCAAGTTCATCGTGCACCGCATGGAAAACGCCATCGCCAATCACGAATTCGAGAAGGCGCGTTTCTATTCGGACGAGGAGCGGAAGGAGCGGGAGAATCTGCGCGTCTTGCGCGACAAGTATCACCTGGACGATTCTTCCACCGGGGTGGTGGGACGCGAGGACATCGAGGACGTGGTTTGCCGCTGGACGGGCGTGCCCGTGGCGGCCATCAAGGAAGAAGAGTCGCAGAAGCTGCTGCGCATCGAAGAAGAGCTGCACAAGCGGGTGATCTCGCAGGACAAGGCCCTGAGCGCGCTGGCGCGGGCCATCCGGCGCTCGCGGGCGGGCCTGAAATCGCCCAACCGCCCCATCGGCTCCTTCCTGTTTCTGGGGCCGACCGGCGTGGGCAAGACGGAAGTGGCGCGCACCCTGGCGCAGTTCATGTTCGGCAGCGAGAAATCGCTGATCCGCTTCGATATGTCGGAGTTCATGGAAAAGCATTCGGTGTCGAAGCTCATCGGCTCGCCGCCGGGCTATGTCGGCTACGAGGAAGGCGGCCAGCTTACCGAGCGGGTGAAGCGCGCTCCTTATTCGGTGGTGCTGCTCGATGAGATCGAGAAGGCGCATCCCGACGTGTTCAACATCCTGCTGCAGGTCTTCGAGGACGGCCAGCTTACCGACGGCCTGGGCAATACCGTGGACTTCAAGAATGTCATCCTCATCATGACGTCGAATATCGGCGCCCGGCACCTGATGAGGCGCGAAGGCATGGGCTTCCAATCGCAGAAGGAAGAAAAAATTTCCAGCAAGGTCGAGGACCTGGTGAAGAACGAGGTCAAACGCACGTTCAATCCCGAGTTCCTCAACCGCCTGGACGAAATCATCCTGTTCAATGCGCTCACCGAACAGGACCTGATCCAGATCGTCGAGTTGATGATCGTGCAGCTCAACCAGAACCTGGCGCAGCGCTCCATCACCATCAGCGTCACCGATGAAGCCAAAAAGTGGATTCTGGATAAGACCATCACCGACCGCAACTACGGCGCCCGCCCCTTGCGCCGGGCCATCCAAAAGTATGTGGAAGACCCGCTGAGCGAGGCCCTGATCCAGGGCAACATCAGCACGCGGCCGGCGTTTATCGAGATTTATCTGGAAAACGACCGCCTGTTCTACCGTCCCGTGGGCGAAGAGAAACAGGAAGGGGTTCTGCTGTACAGCAGCTAACCAAGCACCAAGCTTCGAGCAACAAGCAAGGCGGGTCGTTGGTCGTTGGCCGTTGGTCGTTGGCCGTTGGCCGGAGGCCGACTCCCGGCCCCCGTGTCCGCTCCCCCCGCCTTCCGTTCTGTGGGGTGTGCCTGCGATCTCGTTTTATCTATCGCAACGTATCGCAAAGGAAGATAGTCAAGGTTCTCAACAATTCAAGATACTCACGGGTCATCGGTCGTCGGCCGGCAGGGTAGCGGTCGCGCCGGCGGGCCCTGCCTGTGGGAAACAAGATTCTCACGAGTGTTGCCGGCCCCCTCCGGCTTGCGGCTTGGTGCTCGGGGCTTGTGCTTTTTATTGATTTTTCAAAGAACTTTCAGTTACGTCTTCCCCTGGGGGAAACACAGGGCCGCCACTGGTCCGGCAGCTATCGGCCCCTAGCTACCAGCTACCAGCTCTGATCACCTTGCGCTACTGCATGATCACCTTGCTCTCAAGCCATGATCACCTTGCAATTTTTCATGATCATCTTGCCCGTTTTTATGATCACCTTGGTTGCTGATTTGAGCATCTTGCCCGACCGGAGAAGTCCGGGGCGGGCGGCATCTGCAACATTCTTAAGGATCGAGTGCGGGACGGCCTGGTCCAGCATATGCGAATGATGCGTTCCGGCGGCCGTGTTATCGGACACCGCCGATTCCTGTGGACGATTGGCCGGCTTCGGACTGGACGCAGGAAGCGCCCCACTGCGGGCCATGCTTAAAACCGCAGCCGCAGGAAAGAAGCGCTCCGCTGCGCTGAAGTTTGCGTGAGCGCGGTTGGCTTCCGGCATTGCGCCTCCCGTTGGCCGGCGGCTCTTAGTGGCCTCCGCCCACGATACATATAACGTTATACAACGATATTTACTCGATTTCAAGATAAAAAATTTATTTTTTCGGGCTTAGCGCCGGTGGCCGGCGCCAGCCACGGGGCAACGCTTTTGCAGCGAACGGCAACCAGCCCCTTAAACCAGTGTCTCGGCCCATGGATGCACTCCACTTTGCGATGGAAGATACAAGCAAGCTGCCTGACGTTCTGCCGCCCGCGACTCTGGCGGGACGGGATGCGCGGTGGAGGCGGTGGAGGCAGAGGAAAGCATGCGTTACGATGGAGCCGTGGCTGAAACTCGCAGCGGGAGGCTCGCTCCGGGAAATCGGGATCTGTTCGCCCACTTCAGCCGTACCTTCGGCGACAATGCCGATCCCGAGGCCCTGTTGGCGGTCTTGCGGGCTGAAGTCTCCGGCATCCCGAAGGCTTGAGGCCACAGCTTCCCTCTTAGGTTCCGACAATCTCGTTCAGCCCTTCAACGACCTGCGCCATTTCCTCCCTGCCGATCAGCCCGCTTTGGGGTGGTTGGGGTGGGGACCGGTTTCGTGGTTAATCCCTTTCTAATGGTTTATAAACTTTCGTCACAGCTCCGTTGGTGATGGCGCTATTGTTCTGCGCATTTGTGCCGATCTGCTCAATTAAGCCGCAGTGGGTACAGTTGGCTGCGGCCGTCCAAACAAATTAATGAGAGGCGCTTCCTATGCAAGATGGTAGTGTTGCCCGCTTTCCTCTTCTGTCCCTCCTGGTGGTATCGATCGTGTTAAGCCTCAACCTGTCGCTCGCCGCACAAAGCAGCGAGCTTGCCGGTCCGCTCAGCGTGCGGCCCCAAGACCGGGTAACGAGCTATATCAGCGACGCGCAGCGGGTTGCGCTTGCCGGCAACCGGCACCCGCTGGCGCTTCCGGCCAATGAAATTGGCGCAGCCGCCCCGAATATGCGCATGGATCGCATGGTGCTATCGCTGCGTCCGAGCGCCGCTCAGCAGAGCGCGCTGGAGGCCCTGATTCAGGCCCAGCACGATCCGGACTCACCTTATTATCACCAGTGGCTCACTCCCGAAACTTATGCCGAGCGTTTCGGCGTATCGGAGAACGATGTGCAGCAGGTGTCAAACTGGCTGCGCCTGCACGGAATGACGGTCGACGAAGTGGCGCCCGGGCGCAATGCCATCGTATTCAGCGGCACCGCCGCACAAGTGGAAGAGACCTTCCAAACGCCCATCAAAATGTATCAGGTGCGGGGACAACTGCATTACGCAAACGCCGCCGACCCCCAGATCCCGCAGGCGTTGGCCGAGGTCGTGAACGGTCCGGCCGCGCTGCACGATTTTCACAGCGCACCCGCGCATACCGGCCTGGTGCCGGCCTACACCGCCGGTAATGGCGCGCACTTTCTGACCCCGGCGGATTGGGTGACCATCTATGACGTAGGCCCGCTCTACAGCCAGGGCCTGGATGGCACCGGACAGAGCATCGCCGTGCTCGGACGCGCCGACATTACGCTCACCGACATAGAGACCTTTCGCAAGAACGTCGGACTCCCGGCCAAGGATCCGCAAGTTATCGTAAATGGCGCCGACCCCGGATATCCCGGCTGTGCCGACGAAATGGAGTCCACCATGGACGTGGAGTTGGCCGGCGCCATAGCCAAAAACGCGACCATCAAGTTTGTCACCTCGAAATCGGGAACTACGGACGGGATCGAACTCTCGGCCCAGTATGCCGTCAACAACAACGTAGCGCCTATCATCACCGTGAGTTACGGCGAGTGTGAGGCGGCGTTGGGCAACGCGGGCAATACCGCCTGGAACGCGGTGTGGCAGCAAGCCGCCAGCCAGGGACAATCGGTATTTGTCTCTTCCATGGACGATGGCGCCGCCGGGTGCGATGACCCGGATGACACGATCGCTACGCAAGGGCAGGCCGTTAGCGGCATGTGTTCCACCCCCTACAACACCTGCGTGGGCGGAACGATGTTTAACGATGCCTATAATCCGGGCACCTATTGGTCGGCGACCAATGGCGGCGGCATGTCTTCCGCGCTCAGCTATATTCCCGAAGTTGCCTGGAACGAGAGCGGGCCGAACATCAGCGGCGGACTATGGGCCTCCGGGGGCGGAGTGAGCACCCTGTACGCCAAGCCGGTTTGGCAAGCGGCGCCGGGAGTTCCCGCCGATGGACAACGGGACATCCCCGATGTGGCTTTGACGGCTGCCATCAATGACGCCAATGTCGTTGAATTCCAAGGTTCGCAGTTCTATGGTTCGGGTACCTCCGCGGCCACCCCGGCAATGGCCAGCATCATCGCTCTGGTGCTTCAGAATGGCAATGGAGCGCCGCTGGGAAATATCAATCCCGTGCTTTATGGTTTGGCGGCCGAACAATACTCCTCCAGCGGGGCGGCGGTTTTCCACGACATCACCAGCGGCAATAACAGCGTCCCCGGCGTAACCGGATTCAGCGCCGGCGCCGGCTACGATCTGGTCACCGGCCTCGGTTCCGTGGATGCGCAGGTTTTGGTGAATCACTGGAACGATTCGAGCTCGTCCTCCAATTTCCAACTGAGTGGAGCGAAAAGCGCTCTATCTCTGGCGGCGGGCGCCACCGGCACGGTCGCGTTCACGGTCGGCGTCAGCGGAGGCTTTAGCGCTCCCGTTGCTCTTTCGGTAACGGGACTACCCGCTAAACTCACCGGCACCTTCTCCCCGGCAACGCTGAGTGCGCCCGGTTCCGGCACCAGCACCCTGACCCTGGCGGCAACGTCGGGGTTACCGGCCGGCATCTACCCGCTGGTGATTTCCGCCACCGGCGGCAGTCTCACCCGGAAAGCGGACCTCTCGGTAACCGTTGGGACGCCTCCGGGTTTAACCTTTACTCCGTCGGCAAACGAGCTATCGGTGCCGCCCGGAAACAGTGGGCATATCACTCTGACTGCGGCGTCCAAGAACGGATTTAATTCGGCGATTACTCTTTCGGTTGCCGGAATGCCGGCGGGCATGACCGCCAGCTTTTCGCCTTCGACCGTGGCCGCACCCGGTTCCGGCGCCAGCACCCTCACGGTGACGACGGCATCGAGCCTGGCACACGGAAACTACGCGCTTACGCTCACAGCGAGCGGCGGGGGCGTGACCCAGAGCTCGTCGGTAATGGTGGATGTCCCCGACTTTATCGTCCAGCAGAGCGCACTATCCGTAAATCTGACCCCTTCCGGCACAGCTCAACTTTCCCTGACCACGATTCCCGTGTCGTCCTTCAGTGCCGCGGTGGCTTTTTCGGCAAGCGGGCTGCCAACCGGTGTCACGGCGAGCTTCTCGCCCGCCAGCATAGCGGCGCCGGGTTTTGGAAGCAGCCTGCTCACCCTCACCGCCACTTCCAAGGTAGCTGTTGGCTCCTATACTTTTACAATAACGATTGCCGGCGGCGGCGTTACCAAGAATCTATCCGTCCCGCTGAGCGTCGCAGTCCGGCCCGATTTCACGCTTTCCTTGTCTCAAAGTTCAGCGAACATACTGCTTGGCAGCTCGGGAAAAATCACCCTAACCACCGCGGTCCTGAACGGGTTTGATTCTTCGATCGGGTTCACCATCGCCGGGTTGCCCACCAACGTGACACAATCCCTCCAACCTTCAATCATTGCGGCGCCGGGTTCCGGTTCCAGCACGTTGACCTTGGCCGTGCCCTCCACCTTGCTGCCCGGAAGCTCTACCATTACGGTCACCGCGTCCGGTGGCGGAGTCACCAAGATCGCCACCTTCACCTTAAACATACCCAACTTTCATATTTACACCACGGCCGGCTTGCAGTTGACCGCGGGTGGCACAATGTCGTTCTCTGTTATCCCCGTCGGGGTGGGGGGATTTAATGCTCCAATTGCTCTCTCGATCTCGGGACTGCCAACGGACGTTACTGCTTCCTTCACTCCGGTGACCATTCCCGCGCCCGGCTCTGCAAGTGCCCTGCTGAACATTGTTTCCACGGTGGCGGCACCGGCCGGAAAGTATACCCTGGTGGTGAAGGGAACGGGCGAAGGAATTACTCAAACTGCGTCCATCGCTTTGACCGTAATAGCTGCCCCGACCTTAACCTTGACCTTATCCCAAAGCTCGGGCAGCTATAAACCCGGCGGCTCGGGAAGCATAACCCTGACCACCGCGGGCGGCAACGGGCTTGACTCTGCCGTTAGCTTCACCGTCACCGGGCTACCCGCCGGGGTAACGAAAACCTTTACCCCCTCATCCATTGCAGCGCCGGGTAACGGTACAACCACATTGGCCTTTGCGTTATCCTCGACGGTTGTGGCCGGAAGCTATCCGGTGACCATCAAGGCCACCGGTGGCACAACTTCCACGGTCAGTATGTTTACGTTCGGCGTGTCCGGAATTACACTTTCCGGACCGGCCACTGCGCAGGTGCACGCTAACGCTTCTACGCAGCTCTCCATTTCGACCATAGCGCTGGGCGGTTTTGATAGTGCCCTCGCACTCTCGGTCAAGGGAGTGCCCAGTAACGTAACTGCCAACTTCTCCTCGGCCACGGTGGCCGCACCCGGTTCCGGCACGGTTACGTTGGCTTTCATGGCGAACATAGACGCGGCGCCCGGGACCTACCCGCTTACCCTGACGGCCGCAGGCGGTGGCTTTACGAAAACCTTGGCCATCGCTTTGACCGTAATCAATCCTTCTTTCAATTTGACCGCTTCCCTAAGCGCGACCAACATAATTGCGGGCGGTTCGGGAAGCGCAATCTTCTACACCGCGGGCGTAAGCGAATTCAACTCGGCCATCGCTTTCAGCGTCACCGGGTTACCTGCCGGCGTGACGGCGGCATTCGCTCCCTCCACCATCGCGGCGCCGGGTTCCGGCCACACCACTCTGACCTTGAAGGTGGCATCGGCAACGGCGATCGGAACTTATCCCCTGACGATCACGGCTAGCGGTGGCGGAGTTGTCAAAACCGCCGCGTTGACTCTGAATGTGCCGAGCTTCGCGATTTCAGTTCCAACCTCGTTGACATTGCTGCCGGGCGGCCATCAGCCGCTCGACATCATGACCGGGGCGCTGGACGGTTTCAATGCCGCGATCGCGCTCTCGGTCTCGGGACTGCCCTCGGGCGTAACGGCCGCTTTTGCGCCCACGGCTATTGCCGCACCGGGTACCGGCTCTTCCTGGCTCACGATCACCGCCTCGCAGACGGCAAATCCCGGCACTTATCCACTCACCGTAACTGCCGTGGGCTTCGGCATAACGAAAACCTCGGCCCTCAGTCTGATCATTTCCGGCACTACCTTCACCTTGACCGATTCCCAAAGCTCGATCAGCTTGGCGCCGGGCAGTTCGGGAAGCGTAACCTTCACCACCGCGGCGGTTAACGGATTCGACTCCGCCGTCGCGCTCACGCCTTACGGACTGCCGCTGGGCGTAACCGCGGTTTTCACCCCCGCAATCATTGCGGCGCCGGGCTCCGGCACCGCCCAACTGGCGTTTACTGTGGCATCGACCGTCTACCCCGGAAGCTATCCGCTGACGATCGGGGGAAGCGGTGACGGAATTGCCAAGTCCATCACCTTCACCTTGAACGTGCCCAGTTTCGTACTTGAAAGCGACACCGGTGTGCAGATCAAGGCCGGTCTTTCGCTGCCGATCTCCGTTCTGACCACGGCGGAAGGCGGGTTCAATTCCTCGATCGCGCTCTCGATGACGGGCCTGCCCGCGGGCGTGACGGCCGCCTTTTCTCCGGCGAGCTTTCCGGCGCCGGGCTCAGGCTATTCTTCGCTGACGATCAGCGTAGCATCGTCGGTAGCGGCCGGAAAGTACTCGCTGACGCTTACGGCCACCGGAGGTGGCGTGACGAAAACCTCGACCATCACTTTGAATGTGGTGGCCCCCTGAACCTCTTCCGGCACATGCGGCTGGAAAAACGCCGGTCCCGCCCTGCGGGACCGGCGTTCCTCGTGTTTGGCTATCCTGTGGCGTATAGCACGGCGGATTTCAAGCTGAAAAAGGTTTTTAGCGGCTTCGCTGAGCCGGGGTCGAGTGTTGCGAAGCCGCTTTTATTCGGTAGGCCTAAAGCGCCAGCCCACAACTCGGCACGAAGCAGACTGATGCTTTGAGGGGTGGTGATTCGAGCGTGGCGGCGGTGACGATGAGATCGCTGCCACCTTGGTCGGGGTAAGGGACTATGAATCAGCCGGCACCGATCGAGGGCCAGCAGAAGCAAGACGTAGCTGAAGGCGGAGAAGGCCGCTGCGGTACAGATCGCCGCTTCGGTTCGAACCTGCGGTTCCCCTAGACCGAGCAAAGTTTTCTGATCCCGGAAGTTCACCTCGATTTCCCATCGCCACAGGTAGGTTTGCAAGATTTGTTGCGGGGTCAGGCCGAGGTCGGTGCAGATCAGGTAGGCCGGCTGGCGGTAGCAGCGCGAAGCTTGCTGGCGCAGTCGATAGGGGAACGGGCGAATCACCAGCAGGGCCAGACAACGAGAACGCGCCCCCTGTCTCCAGAGCAGCGGGGCGAGGTACTTGACGTCGAAGGTGTACACCTGGCCAGCCGCGAAGGCGCAGACCGGTTGCCAGGGCACAGCAGCGTTCTGCAGGTACTGCTCGGGAGTGGGCTGCGGCCGGCCGTAAACGCGGCGACGACCGCGCCCGCCTTGCGCTGGCTCCCCGCTGGGTAAGGCAAACAGGCGAGCATCCTTGCGAACCCGGCCAATCAGGCAGGTGCGGGCGGGCAGGTCCCGGAGCACGGTGTAGTTGGTATAGGTTGCGTCCACGCAGCAGAGGAGTGAACGTTGCTGGCCGAAGGGAAGTTCGTCGATGGCCTGCCGCAGCTTCTGTATGCGGAACAGCCCCAAGCGACTGATAGCCGCCGCGGTCGAGACTCTCCGCCAGGCTCGCCATGCCTCGGGACCGGCTTGAGGTTTGGGCTTGCGGGGAGAAGGGGCATGTTGGAGGTCAACGGGGACCGCGCGGGCCGGGCCGAGGGCTGCGGTGGGACAGGCGGGCAGGGCCAGCGAGACTTGAAGAAAACGACTGGCCCAAAGGAAGTTGGCACGAAATTTCGGGCCCAGGGGATCGCGGCGCCAGCTGGTACCGCTAATGCGGGTGCCGCGCTTGCTGACCAGAGTGTCATCCATCAGGGCAACGACCGGCGAGGGCAGGGGGATCGCCTCCAGGGTGGCGCGCAAGCATACCTGGGACAACGTCGGCAAATGGATTCGGCGCTGTTCAAAGAGACGATAAGCGGCCGACCAGTCCAGGAACTGCTGTCCGCCGGCGCACAGCAGGCCGGAGACGGTATGGCGCCCTAGGCAAGCCAAGCCGGACAAGGCCAAGCTGCGCGCGCGTTGGAAAGTGCGCTGCTGGGCAAAAGCCGGCCGGGCCAAATCGAACAAGTCGTTCCACGCGGTCATGAGGGTCATGGCCGCCGTTTCTTTTTCAAGGCGGTGGGAGGTGGGGTGCGCCGCCGCAGCACGAGTTGGGTTTTATCCTCGACGATCCACTCGACGGTCTCGCCCCGTTGAAACTCCATTGCCTGCGCCACCGCCGATGGGAAGTTGATATACCACTGCTGGCTTTCGGCGCGGTTGATGAGCTGGACTTTGGTGGGGAATCCCATGGTAGTCTCCTTTCCGTTGATATCTAGTTATATGACTAGATATCAGGAAAAGCAAACTACTTTTCGGGCAAATACTTTCTGAGGTATTACAAAGACAAACAGCCGCTTGAACTAGTCAAACAGCCAAACACGAGAAACGCCGGTCCCGCCCTGCGGGACCGGCGTTCGTTAGGAGCGGATCATGATGAGCAGCATCTTGAAGCGGACATTTGCCCGGAGCGCATGCGGCCGGTTTGCCGGCAACAAGATCACTTCGCCGGCGCCAACTTCGAACGGCTTGCCGCCGATTACCATTGCCGCCTTCCCTTCCAGCACCTGTACGAGGGCATCGAAGGGGGCAGTGTGCTCACTCAACTCCTGACCTTCGTCGAAGGCGAAAAGCGTGACATTCCCGGTGTCGCGGCGGATGAGGATGCGGCTGACCACGGAGCCTTCCTGATAACTCACCAGGTCTGCCAACCGGCTCGCTTCGGCAGGAGTCATCTCCCCCTTCTTCGGGCTTGAAGCTTCCTGTGCTCGCCCTCCGTCAGCTTCGGTTGGCCGGTGACCCCTATTTTCGTCCATCTCTCAGATTGTCCTCCATGGTTCCCAATGTTCCCCATGGTTCCATGATTCGTGCCTTTGCGGCAAGCCTCGCCGGTCGAATCAATTTTGCCATCGATTGTCCCCAACGCCCGGAACCACGGAACACACCTGTTCGCGCGCATTTTTGTTGGTAGGGGCTCGCTGCGGAGGTACTATTGTAGCCGCTCAGGACATGCGTGATTGTACGTGCGCGAGCCGATGTCCCGATCCTTTGGCAGGGCCCCCCTCCCATGGGCAATCGCAAGCGCGCGGGCCGCGGTTCGAGGGTGGCGGGAGGTCTTCCTCCCGGCGCCGGGGTGTAGCTGTTCGGGCGTGATGTAAGCGCTCCATTGACATGACAAGGAGATGGCTTATGCAAAGGCTGATCAGGTTTTTCGGATTCGTAGTGTTTCTTGCGGTTAGTACACAGTTGCTCTTCGGCGCCACGCTGCAGGTCGGCACCTGCAACGCCGTGGCGGCAAAATATGAATACAAAACGATCCAGGCGGCCATTAACGCTGCGGTTTCCGGGGCGACAATCAATGTTTGTCCGGGAACTTATGCGGAGCAGATTACGATCACGCGTCCGCTGACCCTGGAAGGCATTACCTCGGGGACCGGCAACGCGGCGGTGATTGTCCCTCCCACCGGCGGACTGGTGGCCGGCCTTAACGATCCCGTCAGCGGGACGCCCATTGCGGCCCAGCTCTATGTGACCGGGGCAACAGGGGTGAATCTCACCAATCTGGTGGTGGATGGCGCCAATAACGGCGTCCCCACCGACTGCAGCACGGATCTCGCCGGCATCTATTATGAGAATGCCTCCGGCACCATCCACCGCGTGGTCACGCGGAATCAGATGCTGGAAAGTTCCATGAACGGCTGCAATACCGGCTTGGGCATCTGGATCATGAGCGCGGGCGGCGGAGTTTCCGGCGTCAGTGTAACCGGCAGCACGATCCACAATTATCAGAAGGGGGGAATCGTCGGCAATATGAGCGGGACCACCCTGACGGCCAGAGGCAATTCCGTGCTCGGCATGGGATCGGCCACCGGGGCCACCCAGAACGGCATTCAGATCGGCTACGGCGCCACCGGCGTCATCAAGTCCAACTATGTCGCCGATCATGACTGGTACCAGAGCTCCCCGACGACGTGGTCGGCCTCCGGCATCCTGGTGTATGCCGCCCACGGAGTCACCATCAGCGGCAATGCCGTGGTCGACAATCAGACCAGCATCGTGGTGATGACCGCCGAAACCGACGCCGATCGCGCCGCCGTCACTTCCAATCACGTTTACGGCACGCACATCTTCGATGCCATCGATCTGTGCAGCGACCACAACACGGTGACCGGCAATGCCGTGGATACCGCCGATTCCGGCGGCATCCACCTGGATTCCACCTGTTCTTCGGGATCCTACGTCTCCGGGACGGGCAATACCGTGGAGCTCAATACCGTGAACGAGGCTTGTGCCGGCGTGCTGGGCAATGCTTCCGGCAATACCATCTCCGGCAACAGCTTCTTCAATACCACCTACACCACTCTCGCCGGCGATGTTTGCCCGCCGGTGGAGGCCGGCGTGAAGAGCGATGCCCTGATGGTGATGGCGCCGGAAGAGTCGCACGTGACCGCCCAAGCCCGGTATGTTCCCTCGCAGCCGTAAGGCGGAGGGAATGACCGGTGGCTGAAATCGGTAGATTCCGGTGACAGGCGGGGAGATTCCGGCCTAAGAATCGAGCCGCCTGTCGTCTAACCGACGCCGCGCATGCGGCAAATATCGTTCCACGTTTCAACGGGCGGCGGAATTTTAGGGTTACGCTCCGTCTGTCACCGGTTTCGTGTCACCGGTTTCGCAACACGGTGACCGGCAATGCCGTGGATACCGCCGATTCCGGCGGCATCCATCTGGATTCCACCTGTTCTTCGGGATCTTACGTCTCCGGGACGGGCAATACCGTGATGCTCAATACCGTGAACGAGGCTTGTGCCGGCGTGCTGGGCAATGCTGCCGGCAATACCATCTCCGGCAACAGCTTCTTCAATACCACCTACACCACTCTCGCCGGCGATGTTTGCCCGCCGGTGGCGGCCGGCGTGAAGAGCAATGCCCTGATGGTGATGGCGCCGGAAGGCTCGCCCGTGACCGCCCAAGCCCGGTATGTTCCCTCGCAGCCGTAAGGCGGAGGGAATGACCGGTGGCTGAAATCGGTAGATTCCGGTGACAGGCGGGGAGATTCCGGCCTAAGAATCGAGCCGCCTGTCGCCGAACCGGCGCCGCGCATGTGGCAAATATCGTTCCGCGTTTCAACCGGCGGCGGAATTTGAGGGGTTACCTTCCGTCTGTCACCGACCTCCGTCACCGACCTCCCTTAAGCAGCTTCGCGCATGCCGTGCGCGCCAGAGGATTCCCGGGTCAGAAAATCTCGCATTTCGCCCCTTCTGTCACCGATCTTCGTCACGATCTTCGATCTTCAGATCTTCAAGGTTGACCCGGGGCAGATTGCGTTTGTTTGGCTTGCAAGCGGGCACGTCCTTTCTCCCATTTATTGTGCCACTCTGTTTGCCAAGAGGGCAGCCCCAAGTACAATTGCTGCGTGGCATCACAGAGCCCAATCACTCCGCGCAAATGATGGAACTTTTTCCTTACTGATTCGTCCCAACAGTAGGGTGGGCGCCCCATGCCGAGAAGCTCTGTACCAGTCAAAATCATGACCGGGTTAACAGGCCTTTCGGGCTTCCAACGCTTTCTGCCCTTCTTGGCGATTGGCCCAATGCCGGCCACTTCTTGCTTGGTCAAAGATTTCCGTAGTGTGCTGAACAGCAAAACAGCCCCGGGGAACTCGCCCGCCAGGCTCTCCATCCTCTTGAAGTCCTTTGTTTTGAAAAGGTCGTACGTCTTGCACTCGCCAAACATCAAACCCTCTTTGCGTTCTCCAAAAACGGCCTCCTGCCAAAACATCGCAAAATCGGCTTCGATATCGCTTCTGTTCCCTGCCTTAGCGGTAAAGCTAACCACGGGGGTTGTCTGGAGAGTGGGCAGATTGCGATCGGCAAGCAGGTCCAGAGTAAGAAGTACTGCATATGCCCCATCGGCATACCCAGGAACGCTGAAGGGCCCAGCCGTCTTGAGAGACCACACGCCGCTATCTAGATTCCCTAATGCTGGAAACACGTTCAAGCATCTGGGGCAGGTGAATGACTCTCGAATCGTTTCGACCGAGAACCAAGAATGCCGTATACATCGCGGGCATTGAATACGCACGCCTAACTTAAAGATTCCCTTTGAAACTAGATACTCGTACAGATTGGCATTTCTTGAGGAACCCTCAAGTCGCTTCTTGACTTCGCCAACGGTCAAATCCCTATCATTCGTGAACCTGTTTTCTTCTGCCGGCGTGCCGTCCCTCTTCACTGTGCCGCCATTCATGTGCTCAAGCAGGCCCAGCAGATTCTCGTTTTTTAGCAGGAGCGTGTGCCCGCCAAGAGCCTGATAAATCTGTTTTCCGAGAATCCCTGGTGCTGACAATTCAGGTTTCCACCCGTTGTCCTTGAGCCATGCGAAGGCAATGCTTTCAGCAGTAGGTATCGTTCGCCTTTCGGCAATCGTATCTTTGACAAGGCGCACTAACCCGTTCCTTCCAACACGCCAATCGTCCCTGAACGATGCCAAAGATGAAATTGAGCGCCCGAAGTTTGGCCCTGACCACTTAGGAAAGGCCTCTGCGATGTATTCATCGGCTGCGTAAACTGAGAAGCGAATCTCGTTTGCGCATCGCGGCTCTTCGTGAAATGAGAATTCGTAAGCGAAATCCGGCAGCAGCGGCCGGAAAGTAATTGCAAGTCCCTCAGAGTCGCTGAGTTCGATGGAGTCTCTTTTCTCGCCGTAAGCGTCGTCAGGAATAGCGCCGTCCTTATCGCTGGCCCACTCGTCCCAGATTCGCGGATACCAGTGCTGGAGAGAGTAGTAGTGGCCGTGCAGCTCATTACCTGGTTCGGGCTTGAGACCAAGCTTTTGAGCGTATGCTTGCATTTCATCCATCGTGGAATGGCGAGACCTTACAAATGTTGCCTGATCGTAAACGCCGGGCTGGTGCTTCCAGGGACGCCTGTTCCGTTTCAAGAACTCGACGACAACGGCGCTTAGCTGAGCGTTATCCTGAAGCTGCTTGGGGACAGGTAATACTCCCATCCCACCCAGACAGCGCAGGTTCCAGAAGTCCACGATGTCCTCGGGCTTGCTTGCGTCAAGGAAGTGCAGACGCCCGGTCCGTCCATGAAAACCTGCCCGATTTACAAGCTCTAATCCGTACTGGGTGATCCGGCGCGGAAACAGTACGTCGTCTCTGAACAGTTCGGCGAAATGGTCTCGGTGAAAGTCGGGCGCTTGGATTTCGAGCGGCTCCGTATATGCCTTTTCGAAAAGGCTTGAGAGGTCGGCAGGAAACTCACCAAACACACTCGCCCAGAAGAGCGAGAGCTCCTTCGGAATCTTGGGAACGACGACACGGACTGGATATTTCTGCCTATATTTGAAATGCTCGTCAAAAATCTTGTTGGCCAGCTCGAATATGCCAATCCCAAAACGGGGTGCGAGGTTTTGGTCGGTTCCCGTGAGCGTCCAAACATCGCTCGGCTTGATAATCCGAATGCCGGCAGCGGCAACGAACTCCGGCACTTGAGCACTGAACTGAACCAAGAAATCGGGATCGAAGGCTTTCAGGTAACCAAGGACCACAGGTTTCGCCGCGGGCGCCTTAAAAGGGTCTTTCCAGGCTGGTGGCATTTTTTTGTAGAGCGGAATTATGGGGAAATACGCCCCGCCCCAAAGCGTCGAGCTGAGCCGAATCGCCTCCCTGACTTGGTGGCTGTTGCCTGGATCCACTAGATGGGCAAGTTTGATGGGCCGAGTTTTGACCTCGATGCTGCCGAACATAACGACGGGAGGTATTCTACTCCGCAGCCTGCGGCCTCCACCAGGACGTCCCGACGACCGCTGTTTTCGCCGGTGCTTTGTCCGGCTCCTCAAACAGCCGGGCGAATGAGTTTTTTTACCGCCGTTCCCGTCGTTTTGGCGCGCAGCTTAAGCTCATCCAGGTAGACCCGTGTCGTTTCCAGAGACGAGTGCCCCAGCCACTTCCGCACGGTGCGAGCGTCCAAACCCGCCCACGGTTGCATGGTGTCGTAGGTGTGGCGGCCAATGAGGACGCCGAGAAAGCCTGTTGGATGGAAGCTCTTGTGGTCGAAGAATCAATGATTTACAGACCTTGCAAGGCCTGCAAGCTGTTGATCCCAGGTTGCACAAAATCTATCTCCGAAAGGCCCTCAGGACAAGCTCAACCTCGGCGAGGAAGTCGCGAAGTTCAGTGTTCTCCTGGCGCATTGAGGCAATCTTAGAAACCGCATGCATCACGGTGGTGTGGTGCTTTTGTGCGGCCCGCCCGAGGTCCGAGAACGAGGCTCCGCAGGCTGTCCTCGCCAAATACAAGATGACCTGATTCTTGAAAATGCTCTTCACGAGGAGGTCTGCCAGTTCCGGGTCGTCGAGATGCCCGAGGCGGTCGTCTACAGCTCGTCCGACCTCGGACAGGACAAGGCGCGACGGTTTCCCTTTCCCATTGCCCCATTCCTGTAATACGGACACGATCTTTTCGTGCGACAGGTTTTGCTCATGGTCGAGCAATGTGTAAGCCTTGAGCTTCACCACCATCGCCTTGAGGTCTCCGGCGGTGGAAGCGCAGCGAATCAGGTAATCGGTGGACTCGGCAGGAATGTTTATCTCAGCGTCATTCGTTGCGCGTTTCAGTATGGCCGCTTTCAAATCGACGTCAGGCGGTCCAAGTGAGACCACTTGACCTGAGGATAGTCGGCGACGCAGTTCGGCTCGGACACTACCGATCCGTTTGGGCGGTAGTTGGCTTGTCAGCACAATCTGTTTCCCGGCATCCCTGAGCAGATCGAAGGACAACTCAAATTCTTGTTGAGTGAACTTCTTGCCTTCAAGGAATTCGACGTCATCCATCAAAAGAACCTGGATGTTCAGGATTTTGTTGCGAAATTCGCCAATGCCACCGGCGCGGTGAAACTTGAGGCAGCCGTTTGTAAACTCCTCCGCAGTCCGGTAGCAGACGATGACACCGGGCCGCTTTGCGCGAATAGCGTTCCCGATGGCGTGTAGCAAGTGTGTCTTGCCCGTGCCTCGTCCACCCTGAATGAATAGCGGATTGTAGGGCTCGTGCGTCCGGACCGTGACGATCCTGGCGGCTTCAACTGCGGCCCGATTGCAATCACTTTGCGCGAAAGTGGCGAATGCGTACCCTTCGTTCAGGTGAGAGAGGCTCGCAGGGTCCATTGCTGCAATGTACAACAGTGCAGGTGGTAACGGAAATGAAAGATCTTGGGGCCTTGATCATGGCTGTTTGGAATATACTGTTCGCACATTTCAATCGCCCCCGTTTAAGGCGCTCGGAGAAGGACCATGCTAGATGCGATAGCCGACCTACCGCCGCTCACATTTCAACAACTTTGTGCTGAACTGCTGCAAGGGAAACATCCTGGGTTTCGAGCTGTCGATGGCAGTGGGGGCGACGAGGGCGTAGATGGTTGGCTCCCCGAAAGCAGAACTTACTACCAGTTCCATGCGCCAAAGCTGCGTGTCCGGCGAGAGAAATTCCTCCGTTATCTTGCTCAGGCAGCACGCCACAATCCTGCCAAGTGGATATTTATTACGAATCGAGACTTCACGCGGCCCCAGTGGCGATGGCTCGATTCCTCCGCCGCTGGCGCCTCGTTCCCGATTGAGGTGTGGGGAGCAACCAAGTTGTGCGAGGAATTGAGATCGCATCCGGACTTGGTTGCGCGATACTTGCCCTCAGTTCGACTGGGGACGTCCGGCGTCATCAATTTAGGCACGCAACGGGCGCGACAGATAAACAACATCTCTGCCGAGACCGTTAACGTACACGCCAATGGACGACGGGCAGTTCGTCCCCGGTTTTTCGTATCCGGGATCGTGGCGAACGAGCCGATGAAGCTTGGGTATCTGAAATATTTGGCGCACCGCTTTAACGAATATAAGGAGAGGCAGGTCGGGAAGGTCCGAATGCGTCCACAGATCATCTTTGTTGAATACCGGAGATCAATCGGTTACTCAGTGACCGAAACTCCGCTTGAAAAATTTGATGCCGGGCAACGATATCTCCAAGACCGGATTGAGAATTCCATGGTTGGCCGCATAAAGCACGCTAAGGGCGAGAAAAGGTACGAAACCTTCCAAGAGTTCATCGCCCGGTGATTGCCTAAGGGCCGAGGGGCAGGACTTCATCTATTAAATTCTGTTCGCCTTCGAGGGCGTCTGGAGGATTCCACTATCTACAGTTCTATCGACGGGTAACTTCCTAGCCCGCTTCGCCATCCGGAGAGTTTGGGCACAGACACCACGATCCCGCCGAAATTCGGGGCATTCTCTAGGGCCGTATTCCGGATTCTTGCGAGGAGCAAAAAATGGTCGCGGAGAGAGGATTTGGGGGGGCGAGGTTTCGGAAGCTCGGAAAGTTTCGGAGGTTTCGAGAAAGACAACAATGCAGGCGCGGCTACTCCCCGCAACAGGCACCGAGTAACAAGCGCCGGGCCTAAAGGCCACGGGCGAGCTAACGCACTGCCGCCGGGCTGAAGCCCGGCTCTTCCACCGGTCCGAAGTAATGCGGCCCCCTATGGCACGAAGCAGCAAGCGCGCAGCCCCAAGCGCCCTCTATTCTTCCGCGACCGGCGTTTTGGCGTTGTCCAGCGTGTTGTCCACGAGATGAAGGGAGGGCAATTCTCCCGGGCCGGCGGAGAGAAAAGTTTGGGTTCCGGGAAATGCCCGGCTGGCCCGCACCACCGCGCCCGGGCTGTGGGTGAGCCGCAACACCGGCGCATCGGCGAGAGGCTTCTCCTCCGCCACATCGTCAAGCTCCGCATTGGACGCCTCGGCAATGGCAAAAGCCGGGCCATGCTTCGAGTTGATCTGTACATCATGCAACTCCAGCCCGTCCGTGTGCCGCGCGGTAAGACCCAGTTCGCCGGAGCCGATTACGTCCGACATGCGCAGGCCCGCTATCGGCATCTCGGGGAGTCCGTCGATTTCGGCCACCTTTCCAGTGGCGCCGCGGATGGTTACATGGCTGATGGCGAGGTTGCGAAACACCGGCGTACGTTCCGAGACCGGCTCCTCGCGCGCCGGGGCTTCCCCGGGCATGACGTAGTAACTGGTTACCTCAATGCCCGTGCCCACGCCCTCCATGGTCCAGTTATCGAAACGCAGGTCCTCGACCACGCCTCCACGGCCGCGGCGGCTCTTGATGCGAATGCCGGTCTCCGTCTCCCGCGCGGTGATGTTGCCCGCCACTACATTGCGGATGCCGCCGGAGGTTTCGCTGCCGATCACCACGGCGCCATGGGCGTGGTGAACCGTGCAGTTCGTCACCGCCACATCCTCGCTGGGACGGTTCACGCGCCGGCCGTCCGCGTCTTTGCCGCTCTTGATCACAATGCCATCGTCGCCGGTGTCGATATAGCTCTCCGCGATGCGGACAGACCGGCTGGAATCGACTACGATCCCATTGGCATGAGGTCCGGGATACGCCTCGATCGTCACGTTGCGGACGGTGGCGTTTTCCGTGTACAGCAGATGCACCACAAACGCAGGCGCGCCCACGATCCGCACGTTCTCCACCAGCACGTTCTTCGCGTTCATGAAGCAGAGGAAGGACGGCCGCAATTCCGGCGCGGCCGCGCGGTATTCCGCCTCCGAAACCGGCTGCCCGGCCTCCAGCGCCAGCAGCAGGTGGTCCCAATGCGGACCATTGGCGCTTCCGGCGCCTCCCGCAACGGCCGGAGCGGCGCCGCCGTAAGCCTTGCCCCACGCATTGAAATCACCTGTGGTGAGAACGCCCCGCCCGGTGACGGTTACGTTTTCCGCGTCATGAGCGCCGATCAGCGGCATGGGAACCAGCGCCTCGACGCCCAAATACCGGCCCTTCGTGAACGGCAGCGGAGCTACGGGAAACGCGAGGGTGGCGCCGGCGCCGATTTCCAGTGTGATGTTGCTGAATAATTCCACCGGCCCGGAAGTGTACTTGCCCGGCGGCACATAAACCGTGCCGCCGTCCGCCGCCTTCGCGGCTTCGACCGCCCGTTGCAGGGCGCGGGTCGCCGGCGCGGAACCGTCGTTTTTCGCGCCGTAATCCACGATGTTGAATACCGGCCGCCCGGCGTTTGCAGCCCAAGCGCGGCTTTGCGGAATCAGCATGGCGGCAAGTGCCCAGGCAAGGGCATGGAGAAGCGGCTTGGACGGGGAGTTCAATTCGGGGTCCTTGCCTACAATCTAGCAGAGGGTCGTTGGTCGTTTTTGGTCGTCGGTCGTCCACGGCAGGCCGGGACAGGTCGGCCTTCGGTCTTCGGCCAGAGGGCGTGCCCCGTCAGCAGGCCGTTTCACGTTTCTCGTTTTTCGTTTCGCGTCCGTCCCCCGAAATGGGGCCGCGTAACGCCGAGGGCGCGAAGGGCGCAGAGGACGCAGGGTAACGCCAGTGCCAGCCCGGGGGCGTATTTCATTCAATGTTGGTGCGCCTTCGCCCCTATTTCCGCGAAGGTTTTTCTCTGGCTGACTGCCGACCGCTGATCGCTGAAAGCCCCCTACCCGTCAGCAAACCGTTTCACGTTTCACGTTTTTCGTTTCGCGTTGGGGAGAACCAAGCAGCAGGCCCGAGGACCGTCCCCCGTCACCCGTCAGCAAGCCGTTTCACGTTTCACGTTTTTCGTTTCGCGTCAGAATGGCCCCTGCCACGCACGACCGACGAAATCTCAGGCGGACGCAGTTTCCGAACGTTCCGCACACAGGGCCCGGCATCCCGCAGAGCGGGACGCTGGCGCTACCTGGTTGGTGCGCCTTCGCCCCTATTGCCGCGGGGCCTACGGTATAATCCGCCTTGGTCCGCCATTGTGCGCTTACTTTTGCTCAGTGACATCCACGCGAACCTGGAGGCGCTCGAAGCCTGTCTGGAAGCGGCTCCGCCCTACGATGCCGCCATCAATCTCGGTGACGTGGCGGGCTACGGCGCTTCTCCCAATGAGGTTATCGAGCGCGTGCGCCAGGTTTGCGTGGTGCAGGTGCGCGGCAACCATGACCGGGCTTGCGCCGGGCTCACCGGGGTGGACGGGTTCAATCCGTTTGCCGCCATCGCCGCCAACTGGACGCGCCAAAAGCTTTCTCCCGCGAACCTCGAATGGCTGCGCCAGTTAAGCCCCGGACCGCTGGCCATCGAAACTCTGCCTGGGGCGCAGTTCGTGCACGGTTCTCCGCTCGACGAAGATCAATATCTGATGGCCGTCACCGACGCGCTGCCGCCGCTGCTGAGCTCGCCGGTCCCGCTCACTTTCTTTGGGCACACCCATATCCAGGGCGGATTCTCGCTGTATAACGACGCCGGCAGCGAACTGTATCCGAACATCGAATTAGGCGGCGAATTGGAAAGCAGCGAACTGCACCTGAACCGCAACGCCCGCTATCTCATCAACCCCGGCTCCGCCGGCCAGCCGCGTGACGGCGACTGGCGCGCGGCCTTTGCGGTTTTTGACAGCGCCCGCCAGGTGGTCTCCTTCTTCCGCGTGCCCTACGACGTGCCCAACGCCCAGCGGCGCATCCTGGATGCGGGCTTGCCGGAACGCCTCGCCAACCGCCTGGTACTCGGGCGCTGAAGGGTCTGCTAGGATCGTCCCATGCCGTTTCGGCAGCTTTCTTTTGGCGACAGCGTGCCGCCGCCTTCGCCGCGGTGGCTGGTTCACATCGATGGCGGCGCGCGCGGAAATCCCGGTCCCGCCGGCTACGGCGTGTTTTTTCAGGACGAAGAACGGCAGGCGGTGGCGCGCCTGCACCGCTACCTGGGCTGCCAGACCAACAACGTTGCGGAGTATTCCGCCCTGCTGGCGGCGCTGGAGTATGCGCTGGCAAACCGCTGGCGCGCGCTGCACGTTTTCAGCGATTCGGAACTGCTGGTGCGGCAGATCAACGGCGTCTACAAAGTGAAGAACGAGGGCCTGCGTCCCCTGTTCCAGCAGGCGCAGACGCTGATTCGCCAGTTGGAGTGGTTCCGCATCGAGCACGTGGCCCGCGCGGCAAACCGCGAGGCCGACCGCCTGGCGAATCTCGCTATGGACAAGGGAACCCGGAGCGGCGAGCCCGCATTGGGCAGGTGAACGGCCTGCTTACTTCGAGAGCGGGCGGCGGGTGCGGGGCGAGGTGCTGAGGATGCCGAGGATTTCCTGCAGTCCCTGGCGCACCCGGCGCAATTCATCGGGCTGCGATTTTTTTGGGAAGGCCAGCGCGCTTTGCGTTTTGCCGGGCTTGGCTTCGGCTTTGAGTTGCTGGCGCGCGCCGGGAATGGTGAAGCCTTCCTCGTACAGCAACCGGCGTATGCGCACCACCACTTCCACGTCGCGTTGCCGGTACATGCGCTGGCCGCTGCCGCTCTTGGCCGGTTTCAGTTGCGGGAATTCCGTCTCCCAGAAGCGCAATACATAAGCCGGCAAGCGGCACAACTCCGCTACATCGCCGATGCGGAAATACAAACGATCGGGGATGACAATCTCATGGTCCTTGCCGGATTTCTTTTTGGCCGCCATAGTTGGGTGCCGCTGCCGAGTATAACTGAATTTCCGCCGCCGGCTCACGGCTTCTTGCGGCCAAGGAAAAAGGCTTCCGCTCACCGCGAAAGCCTTTTATTGGCCCGGATTTGCCATGCTACTGGCGGCCCAACATCTACTTCTTTGCTTTTTTTGCTTTCTTCGCAGCTTTCTTTTTTGCTGGCATTATTTGCCTCCTTCCACGACCTTCTCCCTTGAAGGCCTTCTGAGTCACCTGCTACAAATGCTGCTCAATCCCTAGGAGCAGCAGTGAACATTACCCAACATATAGCGGTCCGTTGCACTCGTTGTCAACAAAAATTTTTCTTGACGGCAAAAATTTCTTCCGCCGCCGGTTTCCTTCGGAAATCGGGCGCGGCGGAGCCGCTACGAATTTCGATCTGCGCTAATCTGATTAGGGGCAGCTTCGCGGTTTCGAGGTAACGGCAATGAAAGCAATTCGAGTGCATCAATTTGGCGGACCGGAAGTGATGAAGCTGGAGAGCGTACCCGACCTGAAGGCCGGGCGCGGCCAAGTGGTGGTTCGCATCCATGCAACGGGAGTGAATCCGGTGGAGAGCTACATCCGCGCCGGCGCCTACCCCCGCAAGCCGCAACTGCCTTACACCCCGGGCACGGATGGCGGAGGCTTAGTGCTGGCGGTTGGAGAAGGCGTCGCCGGATGCAAAGCCGGAGACCGCGTGTATGTAGCGGGCAGCCTGAGCGGCACCTACGCCGAGCAGGCGGTGTGTACGGAAGCTCAGGTCCACCGGTTGTCCGAGACGGCTTCGTTTGCGCAAGGCGCCGCCATGGGCGTCCCTTATGCGACCGCATACCGCGCTATGTTTCAGATCACTCGCGCCGCGGCGGGGGAAACGATGCTGGTCCATGGCGCCAGCGGGGGCGTGGGCACCGCGGCCGTACAATTGGGCCGCGCGGCCGGATTGACGGTGATTGGGACGGCGGGCAGCGGCAAAGGACGCGAATTGGCCGCCGCGCAAGGCGCCCATTTCGTGCTGGACCATACGCAGCCCGGCTACCTTGATGAAGCCATGAAACTCACCGGCGGCCGCGGCGTTGACCTGATTCTGGAGATGCTGGCGAACAAGAACCTGGGCGCGGACCTGGCGCTGCTGGCGCTCAAGGGCCGGGTAGTGGTGATCGGCAGCCGCGGCCCGGTGGAAATCGACCCGCGCAATCTCATGACCCGCGACGCCGGCATTCATGGCATGACGTTGTTCAACGTTCCGGAAGCGGAGCTGCGCAGCATCCACGCCGCGCTGGCCGCCGGCCTGGAGAACGGCAGCTTGCGCCCGGTGATCGGGCAACAGCTCCCGCTGGCCGATGCTGCCCGCGCCCATGAAGAAGTGATGAAGGCGGGAGCGTACGGAAAAATCGTGCTCGAGGCATGAGCGCGGGCAGCCCAGGGGAAGAGGCGGTTCGAGCCAGGAAGCTTGACCCGAAGTGGAGGTGGCGTATGGGCGGCAGGGAACGGGGACCCGCCGATGGCGGAGCGGAAAAACGGGAACAGGGCGTGGCGGTGGTGTTTGTCGGCTTGGCCGTACTGGTGGCCGATCTGTTGGTCATCTTCTTTGCTCCGGCCTCCTTCAGGATTCAACAGCGCCCGGCTTTCACGGCTTTGATGCTGGGGCTGGCGGTGCTGGGAGCAATCCTGGTTTCCATCGGGCGCCGGATATACCGGCGCTCGGGTTAGCGCGGACCGCGAAATGCACGGCCGGCAAGAACGGATTGAATCGCCGGCATAGCCTCAGCCACCACGCATCTCCGTCCGCCGGAATATAATCTAACCGGTTGTCCAGACTTGGTGCCGACAACAATGCTGGTTGAAGAAATTGCCGAACCACCGGCTGGCGCGGCCGGCGTGGCATCATGGTCCCGCCTGACCGATAAGCTCGGCCGGGTGATCACCGATCTGCGTCTTTCGATCACCGACCGCTGCAATTACAAGTGCGTGTATTGCCGGACGGGGAACGTGGGCGCGCAGTTTGCCGAGCTGCCGTTAAGCGACTATGTGCGGATCGTGCGCATCTTCGCCGGATTGGGGATTGCCAAAGTTCGCATTACCGGCGGAGAACCGTTGCTGCGCCCCGGGGTGGTGGAGCTGGTGCGCGAGTTGGCGGCGATTCGCAATAGCGGCGGCGAGCCGCTGGATCTGGCCGTCACCACCAACGGGCACCTGCTGAGGGAATTGGCGGAACCGCTGAAAGCCGCGGGACTGCGGCGGGCCACCGTCAGCATGGATGCGGCCGACCGGGAAACGTTCGCGCGGATTACCCGCGTTCCCCACAGCTACGAAGCGGTGCTGGCGGGAGTGCGCGCGGCGCGGGAGGCGGGCCTGCAGCCGCTGAAAATCAATTGCGTGCTGCTGCGCGGATTCAACGACGATCAGATTGTTCCTTTTGCCCGCTTCGCGCGCAGCGAAGGCGTGGAGGTGCGGTTCATAGAGTTCATGCCGCTGGACGAAGACCGCATCTGGTCGCCGGGCATGGTGGTTCCCTTGAAGGAGATTCTGGAGCGCCTGCGCGCCTTCCACCCCCTGCACGAGATCGAGGCCGCGGCCAGCGGAACCGCCCGGCGCTATGCGTTCGACGACGGCGCCGGAGAGATCGGCATCATTGCGCCGGTATCGCACCCTTTCTGCGGGCATTGCAGCCGGGTGCGCATCACTTGCGACGGCAAAGTCCGCACCTGCCTGTTTTCCGTGCGCGAGCACGACCTGGCCGAAGTCATGCAGCGCGGGGCCGGCGATGACGAGCTTGCCGAATGGAGCTTGCGCGTGCTGATGACGAAGGAAGAGCGGCACCACATTGGCGAGCCGGGCTTTGTTCCCGCTTCCCGCACCATGGTGCACATCGGAGGCTAGAAAACCGGGGCTTTTCTCTTGCACCATGCGCGCAGCAGGAGGAAAATAAGGCATTCGCCGGCGGGAAGGGGCGCGGCAGGCGTCCGCGCGCGCCGGTGAAGCATCGAAGGAAACAGAGAAGCTAAGCGAAACGACCGCCGGCTTCAACAACCCCGCAGGCCGGGTCACCTCCCGTTGAGAGAGGACAGTGGGCCTGCTGAGCCGGATGGGTGCTTTCAACATCCCCGTTCCGGGCCGCGTTGGGCGGCCGGAACTGAGAGCGAGTGGCGAAAAGTTGGCGACTACGGCTATTGCTTGCAGTTTGGAAAATTACCTGGTTCTTCCGGACCACTCGCTGGACGAGCGCATCAGCGCCGCCAAGGGGCGTTTGGCGGGAGAAGTGGTGATCCTGGGACATCATTACCAGCGCGACGAAGTGATTCGCTTTGCCGACTTCCGCGGCGATTCGTACAAGCTGGCGCGGCAGGCGGCGCGGGCGCCGGCGCGGGCCATAGTTTTTTGCGGCGTGCACTTTATGGCGGAAAGCGCCGATATTCTGGCGCGGCCCGGGCAAGTGACGATTCTGCCCGATCTCAATGCCGGCTGCTCGATGGCCGACATGGCCGAGATCGGCGACGTGGAAGCGGCCTGGGCGCAGTTGGCGGCGCTCGGCTTGACCGGCGAAGAGGGCGCCGGCATCACGCCCATCACGTACATCAATTCCAGCGCCGCCATCAAGGCGTTCTGCGGAGAACGCGGCGGGCTGGTGTGCACCTCGGCCAATGCCCGCGAAGCCATGAAGTGGGGCTTGGCCCGCAATGCCCGGTTGTTCTTTCTTCCCGACCAGTATCTGGCGCGCAATACGGGCTATGCCCTGGGCATCCCCCTGGAACAGATGGTGGTTTGGGACCCGTATTTGCCGCAGGGCGGGCTGGCGCGCGAGCAACTGCAGAAAGCCCGCCTCATTCTCTGGAAGGGCCATTGCTCCGTGCACCTGCGATTTCTCCCCGAGCACGTGGACCAGGTGCGCGCCCGCTATCCGGGCATCCGCGTGATTGTGCACCCGGAGTGCCGCTGGGAGGTATGCCGGAAGGCCGATGCCATGGGTTCCACCGAGCGGCTGCTGCAGTTGATCCGGGAGGCGCCGGCGGGCACGAGGTTTGCCGTGGGAACGGAGATTCATCTGGTCAACCGCATGAGCCGGGAATTTGCTGCGGAGAACAAGAAGGTTATCACCCTCGACGATTCCGGCTGCCTGTGCACCACGATGTTTCGCATTTCTCCGCAGCACCTTTGCTGGGCGCTGGAAAACCTGGCGGAGGGCAACGTGGTGAACCGTATCAGCGTGGCCGGCGAAATCAAGTGCTGGGCGCGGGTGGCCCTGGACCGCATGCTGGAAATTTGATGCTTCCGGTCATGCCCGCTGCGCGTCCAAGCAAGAGAGGTTACAAGGGGCGCTGCTTTTCAGTAAAATTTAGGGGAATCGAGCGTTGAACCATATGATGCCGAAAAGAAGTGTTCTCTTGCGTGCCGGGGCGCTGTTTTCGGCGCTGCTGCTCTCCGGGTGCCAGGGCTTTTTTACCAATACGGGCAGCAGCAGCAGCGGCCTGGTGACGGGCACCGGCACGGTGTCGAGTTTTGCGTATGCGGCCAACACCGGCACGTCGTCCGGGAGCGTCTCGGCGTATACGGTGGGCGGCGACAACACGCTGACGGCCGTTTCCGGCTCTCCGTACGCCTCCAGCGCCACCAATTCCATATCCCTGATCAACGATCCCGACGCCAATAATTTGTATGTGGCCAACGTGGGCGCCGCGGGCGGGACGGGCTCCATCGATTCGTACGCGATCGACCGCAGCACGGGCCAGTTGACCGTGAACTCCGGTTCTCCGTTCGTGATTACCAACGCCAATAACCCCACGGCGCTGGCGATTTCCACCGATGGCTCGCTGCTCTGCGCCGCGTACGGGAGTGTTACGATCACCGCTTCGGACGGGACCACATCGGTTTCTCCAGGAATCGTCACCTTGGGCGCCGCCGCCGGCACGCTGGTGGCGGAAAATGCGGTCGGCGTGGGCAGCAGCAACATCAAAAGCATGGTCGTCAATCCCTCCAGCGGCACGTTTCTCTATGCCAGCAACGGCTCGGCGATTTACGTTTTCGGGCTCGACAGCAGCACGGGAACCTTGACGGCAACGGCCCAGGCGGGCAGCACTCCCTTGACCCAGGCTGCCAACCAGATCACGGTGGCGCCGAACGGAAAATTCGCTTATGTGGCGGCCGGCAGCGCCGGGGTGGCCGCCTACTCTATAAACAATTCGACCGGGGTCCTAACGCTTATCAACACGTACTCGACCGGCGGCACCACCTCGGCCATCACCGTGGACCCCACCAGCGCCTGGGCTTACGCCGTCAACAGCAATACCAACAAGATTTCCGCATACAGCATTGGGTCCACCGGCGCGCTTACCGGAATCGGGACTTATTCCACCGGCAGTACGCCGCAGGGAATCGCCATCGGCCCGTCGGGCACCGCGGTTTACGTGGCCAATGCCGGCAGCAACCAGGTGGGGGTCTACACGATCAACGCCGACGGCACCTTGAACTTTCTCGGCAACAACGCAACCAACGATTCCGGACCCCAGAGCATCGTAGTCACGAAATGACGGCAGCGGCTGATTCCGTACTCCCGTGAAAGCCCGGCGCGCTATTCCGGCACTTGCGCTGGCGTGGGTTCTCGCGCTGCTGCCGCTGGTTTCCTGCAAGCGGGGCGCGAAGCTGGTCCACGGCGAGCCGGCTTACGTGATCGCGCCGCAAGTGAACCTGCGCGACCGCCTGTCCGCCGTTTATGAGAAAGCGGGGGTGCTGAAGAACGGGGAGCGCGTCGAAATTCTGGAGAAAAGCCGGCACTTTGTACGCGTCCGTTCGGCGCGCGGAGAAGAAGGCTGGATCGAAGCGCGCTACCTGGTGGGTCCGGAAATATTCAATGCGGTGGATGAACTGGCCCGCGCCAACACGGCTACGCCGGTCGAGGCCCATGGCGTTGCCCGGGCGGATCTGAAGATGCACTTGACCCCCGGGCGCGAGACCGATTCCCTATACCGCATGGATGAGGGCGCCAGGGTTGAGATTCTGAAACGCGCCACGGCCGGGAAGCCGCAGGCGAAACTCCTCGTGGCCAACAAGGCAGAGGGCGGCGGGCAGACCGGAACCAAAGCGGGCGGGCGCCTCGAGCCGTCCAAACCTGGCGCGCCGGAGGTTCCGTCACCAGCCGCGCCGCTGGAGGATTGGTGGCTGGTGCGCGACGCTCAGCAACACGTGGGCTGGGTGCTGGCGCGCATGGTGGATATCGATCTCCCCCTCGACGTGGCCCAGTATGCCGAGGGCCAGCGCATCATGGCCGCTTTTGTCCTCGATCAGGCGACGGATGTGGATCCGCAAAGCGGCAAGGTCAAACCAGTGCCGCAGTACCTTACGGTGACCAACGAACCTAAGGATGGCACGCCCTGGGACTACAACCAGATTCGGGTTTTTACCTGGAACGCGAAGCGCCACCGTTATGAGACCGCGTATCGCGAGCGCGATCTCTTTGGCGTGTTTCCCGTGACGGTGGGGCATGAGGATTTCGCCAAGGAGGGCGATTTGCCGGTGTTCACGATTCACGTGAAGAACGAAGACGGCTCCGTGGCCGCGCGGAAGTACAAGCTCAATCAGCCCATAGTGCGGCGCGTGCTCAACCCCGGCGAGCAGGCGCAAATCGACGCGGAGAAGGCGCAGCGCCGGGCGGAACTTCGCCAGGCGCGTCTGGCCCGGCACGCTGCCGCTCATCCGGCAAAACGCAAACCCTCCCCATAAGGAGACCCGCAGTGGGCCGCAGGCGCCTGGACTTTCGCGGCGGAATTTGGCCTGGTTTTCCTCGGCTCTGCACAACATTTCTCCGATATCCACAGCCGGCCCGCTGATTCCGGTTTGCTTTTTCCGCCGGAAAGGTTATGAAGGAAAAGAATGGCAATGACAGGACAACTTGCCGACGGCCTGCTGCCGGTGAATCTGGAGAGTGAGCGGTCAATACTGGGCGCCATCCTGCTGGACAACACGTGTTTTCCGCAGGCGGCGGCGGTGCTGAAGACCGATGATTTCTCGCTGGATTCGCACCGCCGCATTTATAACCGCATGCGCGTCCTGGGCGATTCCAACCGGCCCATCGACTTCGTCACGCTGACCGAAGAACTCGGCCGCAACCGGGAACTGGAAGCCGTTGGGGGCGTTGCCTATCTCACGTCGTTGACGGACGGCTTGCCGCGGGTGCAGAACATCGAGCACTACATCAAGATCGTGCGCGACAAGGCCATTCTCCGGGGCGTGATCCATGCCGCCAACCAGGCCATCCAGTCGGCGGTGGAGCAGTCGGAGAGCGCCGAGGAAGTACTGGCCACGGCCGAGTCCGCGTTTTTTCATCTTTCCGACCAGCGTCTGGGAAGCGATTTCACCAACGTCCGGGAGATTTTCGAGCACGAGATCGGCGACCTGCAAAAGCTTTACAACCTGGGCAAAGACCTCACCGGCCTGCGCACCCATTTCGACGAGTTCGACAAGCTGACCAGCGGATTGCAGCCGGCCGACCTGGTGATTATCGCGGGGCGGCCCTCGATGGGCAAAACGGCGCTGGCGCTGAACATTGCCGAGAACGCCGCCGTGCTGGGGAACAGCCTGGTGGGCGTGTTTTCCCTGGAAATGTCGAAGAAGGCTTTGTTGATGCGCTTGCTCTGCTCGCAGGCCAACGTGGATGCGCATAAGCTGCGCAGCGGCTTCGTCGGACGCGAAGACTACCAGAAGCTGTGGGCCGCCTTGAGCCGGCTCAGCGCGGCGCCGCTGTTCATTGACGATACCCCGGCCATCGCGGTGAGCGAAGTGCGCGCCAAGGCGCAGCGCCTGAAGCACCAGCATGGCAAATTAGACCTGCTGGTGATCGACTACCTCCAGTTGATGGCGGGCACCCCGCCCGGCGGCGGCAGACGGTATGAAAACCGCAACCAGGAAGTCTCAGCCATCTCCCGCGGCCTGAAAATGGTGGCGAAAGACCTGCACGTGCCGGTGATTGCGCTGTCGCAACTGAGCCGCGCTCCGGAAAGCCGCACCGGAGATCACCGTCCCCAGCTCTCCGACCTGCGTGAATCGGGCTCGCTCGAGCAGGATGCCGATGTCGTCGCCTTCATCTTCCGCCCCGAGTATTACGAACGCGATCCCGAGGAAAAAGCGCGCCTGGAGGAGCAGGGAACGGAAATCATCGTGGCCAAACAGCGCAACGGCCCTACCGACACCATTCGTCTGCGCTTCAATCGCAGCTCGACGCGCTTCGAGAATATAGACAATTTCGGTCCGCCGCCGGCCGAGTGAGGAACGTTCCGCGTTCGTCCTAGAACGCGAGACGTGGAACGCGAAAGGATCCTCCGGCGGGGGACGGGGGACGCTACGAGCGGGATATAATCGAGTACTTGGTAACCTGGGTCACATCTCACCTGATGCGTCCCACGTGGGCGGAGGTATCGCTGCCCGCGTTGCGGCGCAATTTCCGTGCCCTGCAGCAGTGGGTGGCGCCGCAAGCCGCGGTTTGCGCCGTGGTCAAAGCCGATGCCTACGGACATGGCGGGCTGAAGTGCGCCCGCGCGCTGGAGAAGGAAGGCGGAAGTTGGTTTGCCGTCACTTCCCCGGAAGAGGGAATCACGCTGCGGGAAGGCCGGGTGCGGGGCCGCATCCTGTTGCTGAGCGGGTTCTGGCGCGGCGAAGAGGAAGAGGTGTTGCTGCGCAATCTTACCCCGGCCGTGTGGCAGCCCTGGCATGTCGAGCTGCTGGAAGCCGCGGCCATCCGTCTGAACCACGAGACGCCGGTCCGCATGCACCTGAAACTGGACACCGGCATGGGGCGCCTGGGTTTGCCGTTGCGCGAGCTGCCGCAGTTTCTGGCGGCCCTGGAACGGGCGCCGCATGTGCGCCTGGAGGGAATTCTGAGCCACTTCGCCGCCAGCGAAATGGTGGATGATCCGGCCAACGAAGCGCAGTTCCAGCGCTTCGAACAGGCCTTGGCCATGGTACGCGCGGCCGGCTGCGAACCTTCCTTCTTTCACCTGGCCAATACCGGCGCGGCTTTGACGCGCCGGCGCACCTGGTACAACATGGTCCGCATTGGGCTGGCGCTTTATGGCTATCATCTCCCGTTCGTCATGGCCGGCAATGGAACGCCGGAAGCGAACGCCGAGGTGGCCATCGAGCCGGTGCTGAGCTGGAAGACCAGAGTGATCGAACTCAAGGCGGTTGCCGCGGGCCAGGCGATTGGCTACGGCGGCGCGTTCGTCACCCCGGCGCCTTCCACGCTGGCCATCCTGCCGGTGGGTTATGCCGACGGTTTGAGCCGCCTGCTCTGCTCCGGGGGGCGGGTGATCGTGCGCGGCCGATACGCTCCGATCGTGGGCAATATCTCCATGGACCTCACCGAGATCGACGTCACTCACCTGCCCGAGGTGCGTCTCGGCGATGAAGTCACGATCCTGGGGCAGGATGGCGCGTGCAGCATCTCCGCTTGGGAACACGCCAAGCTCTCTCTGACCATTCCCTATGAAGTGTTGTGCTCGATCGGCCGCCGGGTGCCCCGGGTTTACCTGGACTAGCGGGCGCTCCCGGTGAGCGGGAGGAAAGCTGATAGATGGAACCTGCCTTGGCTCTATGACACTGCGCGCGCGCTATCAACGCTGGATGTACGACTGGGAGTATCGCCTGACCACGCGGGACACCAATCGCGTCGTCCGCCCGCTGGAGTTCGGCCTGGAATGGACCCAGGGCTGGCCCGGCGCCGGCGGAAATGCGGCGCACCCACCCGCCTCTCCTGAATCACCGGAACGGGGCGCCTTGGTTTCGGCCGTCCCGCGGAACGCGAACGCGCTTCCACCGGCGGCCCAAGCCGAAGACGCTCTGCGCCGGCTCAATGAGCGCATTCTCGCCGATAGCGCGCGGTTCTTCGCTTACGAACCCCGCTCGGACTACCGGCTGGAGACCCGGCCGGAAGGACAATTCCTGCGCTTTACCTCGGCGGTGGAAACCCCGGTGGCCGGCAACAACGCAGTCCAAGCCCGCTGGTTTCCCGCGCGCGGAGGGCGGGCCATGGTGGTGCTGCCGCAGTGGAACGCCGATGCGGGCAGCCATAACGGATTATGCCGGATGCTGCAATGGCTGGGCATTGCGTCGTTGCGGCTCTCCCTGCCCTACCACGACGTGCGCAAGCCGCCGGAAACCGAGCGCGCGGATTATGCGGTGTCCTCGAATGTGGGGCGCACCATGGATGCGGCGCGGCAGGCCATTATCGACCTGCGTTGCTGCCTCGATTGGCTGGAGTCGCGCGGCTGCCGGCAACTGGGCGTTTTAGGCACCAGCCTGGGCTCCTGCTATGCGTTCATTGCCAGCGCCCACGATGCGCGGCTGCGGATGAACGTCTTCAACCATGCGTCCACGTATTTCGCCGATGTGGTGTGGACGGGACAATCCACGCGCCACATTCGCGCCGGAATCGAGGACGCCATTACGCTCGAGCGGCTGCGCCCGCTGTGGCACGCCATCAGTCCCATGTGCTATTTCGACCGCTTCGCCAGCCTGCCCAAACGCTCGCTGATCGTATATGCCGCCCACGACCTCACCTTCCTGCCGGAGTTTTCGCGCCAAATCGTAGCTGAATTCGCGCGCCGCCGCTTGGACCATAGAGTAGCGGTGCTGCCCTGCGGCCACTACACCACCGGCCAGATGCCCTATAAATATATGGACGCATGGCATATAGCGCGCTTTCTAAGCGGTTGCTGGTAACACCGGACTCAAGGAAATCGCCGCTCGACCTTCCGGCAGCACTCGGTTACTATGGGCGGAGTCTCGACAGATCAAGGGCGAGGGTTGCCATGAATAATGAGCTGGTGCTGGTTACCGGAGCGGGCGGGTTCATTGGCGGCAGTCTGATTTCTTCGTTGCGGCGGCAGGGATATAAGCGGCTGCGGGCGGTTGACATCAAGCCGCTGGACGAGTGGTACCAGAAATTCCCGGATGTGGAGAATCTGGCGCTGGACCTGACCTTGAAGGGAAACTGCGAGCGTGCGGCCAAGGATGCTTACGAAATCTATAATTTCGCGGCCAATATGGGCGGCATGGGCTTCATCGAGAACAACAAAGCACTGTGCATGTTGTCGATCCTGATCAATACGCACATGCTGCAAGCCGCGCGGAAGTTTGCGGTGCAGAGATATTTCTACTCGTCTTCGGCGTGCGTGTATAACGCCGACAAACAGAAGACATTCGAGGCCCCCTCGTTGCGGGAAGAGGACGCCTATCCGGCGATGCCGGAGGACGGCTACGGCTGGGAGAAGCTGTTTTCCGAACGCATGTGCCGGCACTTCCACGAAGACTTTGGCCTCTATGTGCGGGTGGCGCGCTTTCACAACGTCTATGGGCCGTGGGGCACCTGGTTTGGGGGAAGGGAAAAGGCGCCGGCGGCCATTTCCCGCAAAGTGATCGAAGCCAAAATGAGCGGCAAGCCTGAGATCAGCATCTGGGGCAGCGGGAACCAGACCCGCAGCTTCATGTACATCGACGACTGCCTGAAGGGCATTCAGCTCATCATGAATTCCAACATCCTGGAGCCGATCAATCTGGGTTCCAGCGAGGCGGTGAGCATCAATCAACTGGTGGACATGGTGGAAGATATTGCCGGCATCAGGTTGAAGCGCCGCTACGATTTGACCGCGCCCAAGGGCGTAAACGGCCGCAACAGCGACAATACGCTGATCCGGAAGCTGCTCCATTGGGAACCGGATACTTCCTTGCGGACGGGCATGGAAAAAACCTATGCCTGGATTCTGGAGCAGTATATTGCCCGCGAGAAGGGCTTGCCGGGCGTGGTCCGGGAGTCCGCCACCTCGGCCGGGTAACCGCCGGTAAACAAAAATGACTCCTCCCGGCGGCGGCTCACCTGCAGGCTGATTTTGCCGTCTAATTTAGCAGGCACTTGTGAATTCGTTGCTGCATTCGGCACAGAAAGGGCTAAGATGCAGTTGTAGCCTGGGAAAGGTGGTTCGTATGTTCATGCGACGCCTGCTTGCCATTGCGGTTACATTAGCGGCCTTGCCCGCGGCAGCCCAGATGCGCGGCGGAGGCAGGTCCGGCGGCGGTATGGTTGTGTCACGCGGAGCCGCGCCGGCGCGGAGTTTTTCTATGGGCGCCATGCCCCGGGCGGGCGGTTTTCAACCCCGCAGCAGTGGCGGGGTTAACCTGATAATTAGGCCATATTCCGGGCCAATGGGCGGCTACGGACGGTTCTGTAGAGGATGCCGCGTCTTCGGCAACCGCTCGGGCTATCCTTATGGTTACGGCTATGGCTGGCCTTACTGGGGCTACGGACCGGATGTTTGGCCGGTTTACGATTGGGATTACGGAGATTACGGAGGATATACCGCGGACAGCGGTTCTGCGGCGCAGTTTCAGTCCGAACTAGCCAACCAGCAGAGTCTGAACGCCCAGTTGGAGGACGAGCTTAACGCCGAGCGTTTGCGCCGCATCCAGCAGGATGCCGCAGCTCCCGCGCAGTTCCAGGCCCGGTCAAAACCGGCAGAAGAGGCGGAGGAGCCGGCTTCGCCGGACACCGTGCTGGTGTTTCGCGATGGCAGCCGTACGGAAGTGCAAAACTACGCCATAGTCGGTCAAACCCTGTTTGACTTTGGTCCGCACGGGACCAGGAAGATTTTGCTGACCGACCTTAACGTGCCGGCAACGGTCAAGGCGAACGACGACCGCGGGGTGCAGTTTGTGCTTCCGGTCAAGGCGAAGGGACTGTAAGGCGCTGACTATCGCTTATATTTGCGCGCCGTCGGCGCTGGGCCGGATGATGATCGCAACCACGGGGCGAGGTCTGTGTTTCGTTCAGTTCGCCGGCTCGGATGCGGAACTCCTCGCCATGTTGCGCGCTGAATATCCCGGCGCGCGCCTTGAGGCGTTGCTGCCGCCCCTGCCTCCGCAGTTTGGACGCTGGGTCAAGGCGCTGCAGGACCACCTGAAGGGAGAAGAACCCAACCTGGACTTGCCGCTGGACCTGCCGGCGACCGCGTTTCAGATGAAAGTATGGCGGTATTTGCAGTCGATTCCCTATGGCAGCGTTCAATCCTATTCGGAAATCGCTGCCGGCGTGGGACAACCATCGGCCGCCCGCGCCGTAGGCCAGGCCTGTGCCGCCAATCGTGTGGCGCTGGTGGTCCCTTGCCACCGCGCGGTTTGCGGCACGGGCGCGCTGGGCGGCTATCGCTGGGGACTGGTGAGGAAACGCGCCTTGATCGACAACGAGTTTTGCGCAACCCAGCGGCAATGTGCCACAATGAGGCCATGCGAGTAACTCTCGCTACGCCTCGCTGTGCTGCGTAAGCCGGGCTGCCCGGCGCAGCGAATTTTTCCCACGGAAACCTATCCATGTTTGACCCAGATCTTCCAGAGAATGCAACCGGGAACGAGACGGCGGAATCGTTCCGCGACCTGCTTTCGCAGTTTGAGCGCAGCCACGCGCGCGCGTCCGGCGAGGGCGCGCAAGGGGTCCAGGGCACGGTCATTGCCGTATCCGCCGAGTCCGTGTTCCTGGATATCGGCTACAAGACCGAAGGCATCCTGCCCTTGGCCGATTTCCAGGCCGCCGGCGAAAGCGTCAAGCCCGGCGATAAGTTGCTGGTCACTATCACCGGCCGCGGTCCGGAAGGGTATTACGAACTGACGCGCGGCAAAGTGGCGCGGCCCACGGACTGGGCGTCGCTGGAGAAGGCTTTTACCGGGAAAGAGATTATCGCCGGCACGGTGACGGGGGTGGTGAAGGGCGGACTGAGCGTGGATGTGGGAGTGCGGGCGTTCATGCCGGCCTCGCGCACCGGGACGCGCGACGCCGCCGAGATGGAAAAACTGGTGGGACAGCAAATCCGCTGCCGCATCACCAAGCTCGACGTCACCGAAGAAGACGTGGTAGTGGACCACCGCGTCATTGCCGAAGAGGAGGAGCGCGCCGGCAAAGAGCGCCGGTACGCCGAGATCAAGGAAGGCGAGACGGTCAGCGGCGAGGTGCGCAGCCTCACCGATTACGGCGCCTTCATCGATCTGGGCGGAGTGGACGGCCTGCTGCACGTCGGCGACATCTCCTGGAGCCGCGTCGGCAAACCGGCGGACGTGCTCGCCGTGGGCCAGCGGATCGACGCCCGCGTCCTTAAGGTTGATTTCGAAACCCGGCGCATTTCGCTGGGCATGAAGCAGCTTCTTCCGCATCCCTGGGATGCCGTGCCCGATAAATACAAGCCTGGCGAACGCGTGCGCGGCGTGGTTACGCGCCTTGCCGAGTTCGGAGCATTTGTGGAATTGGAACCCGGAATTGAAGGCTTGATCCACGTCTCCGAGCTGTCGTGGGGCAGGAGGGTGAAACGGCCCGATGAAGTGGTGAAAGCCGGCGACAGCGTGGAAGCAGTCATTCTGGGCGTGAATACGGAGGCGCGCCGCATCTCCCTCGGTTTGAAGCAGGCGCTGGGCGATCCCTGGGCCGAGGTGGAGCAGAGGTTTCCCGTGCACTCGGTAGTCGAAGGGCCGGTAGTAAACCTGACGAAGTTCGGCGCCTTCGTGCAGCTCACCGAGGGCGTGGAGGGCATGATTCATATCGGCGACATTACCGCCGAGAGGCGTTTGGCTCATCCCCAGGACATGCTGCACGTGGGGCAGATCGTCAAAGCCCTGGTGCTGGAAATTGACACGGAAAAGCGCCGGGTGCGCCTGGGCATGAAGCAACTGCTGCCCACCAGCCTGGAGGAATTCATCGCCGAACACCAGGTCGGCAATAGCGTGACCGGACGCATTACCGCGATCGCGGAGGGCCAGGCCCGCGTGGAACTGGGAGAGGGCATCTACGGCGCCTGTCCCGTCGCTCCGGAAACGCCGGCGTCGCCGCAGCCCCAGCCGGCCGAAGCGAAAGCGGATTTGTCGTCGCTGACCTCCATGCTTCAGGCGCGATGGAAGAATGGAAGCGGCGGGGAAGCGCAACGGGAAGCCCCCAGCGTTGGGCAGGTGCGCAGTTTCAAGATTACGAAGCTGGATGCGGCCGCCAAGAAGATCGAATTGGCCCTATAGCTTCTTCCGGTCCGCCTTTTCCAGATACGTATCGGGCACAGGGCGGCTGCGGGTCACGATGAAGTCGGTGACCTCGTCCAAGGTGAACATCGGCGCCCCGGCGGCGGGCGGCGCCTTCACGTGATAGAAATCGGCCCCGTTGACGTCGTGGAGCGCAAATGCCGGCCGTGCGTCTGGCTTATGGGCCATGATCTCGACGTCCCGCATCTCTAAGTCCTTGACGTGACGGATAAAGAATCCCTGCGCCGGCATAGTCCCGAACATCTCCGGGTCGGGATACTTGGCTTCGTTTTCCGGCGGTTGCAACGCCGCCATTTCCGGAGTGCCGCCTCCCTCGTGCTGGATGACAATGTTCTGCAGCTTGACGTCGGTGACGACATGGCCGGGGATGCCGCTGATGATGCTGCTTACCGCCGCCGTGGCATGAGAACAGACCACATTGCTGATCAGCACCCGGTGCAACTTTCCCACGGGCACGCCGGCGGGACCGCGCATGCGGGAGCCCAGCCGCAAGAAGATGGGTGAACCGAAGATATGCCGCATGGTGATATTCGTGACGGCCACATCTTCCAGCACCGCGCCATCCTCCGTTTCCAGCGCCAGGCCGTGGCAGCCGTCGAATACACAGTTGGCGATGGTGATGTTCTTAAACCCGCCATTGGATTCGGTGCCCAGCTTGATTCTTCCGATGCGGGGCACGTCGGTGTCGGCGGGAAACGGCTTGCAGGTGCCGTCGAGCAAGGTGCCTTCCGCGAAATTTCCGGTGACCAGGCAGTCGCTGATGGTAACCATTTCCGTGGGCCGCGCGTAACCCAGGGCGAAAGAGCTCTTGGGAACAATGGCATCGTCCCAAGGGGAATTGATGCTGCAGTTCGTCACGCGAACATTGCGGCAACAGTCGATATCTATGCCGTCGCGATTGGTGTCGATCGTGAGATGGTCGATGGTGAGGTTATCGACCCCGGTGGCCAGAACGGCAAAATGACCGCCATGCAGAATAGAGAAGTCGCGCAACAAGACATTGCGGCAATTCTTCAGACTGACGCTCTTGTTGCCCACTCCCGGAGTTTCCGCTTTAGGCAGCTCCCGGTCCCTGCCCGAACTTAAACCCTTTCCCCATATAAGGCCGGGGCCGAGGATAGAGATGTTCTCCAGGTCTTCGCCCCAGATCAGGCTGTTCTGCCAATGGTTGTGGCCGAAATCCTGATAAGCCTCCCAGGGTTCGTTGGGCTCCGCCGCGTCATAGCTGCCGCCGGCGGAGGAATCAGCCGCCACCAGCACCGTCCCCGGAGTGAAAACCAATGCCACCTTGCTCCGGAGATGAATCGAGTAACACAAGTAGGAGCCGGCGGGAAAAACCACCATTCCCCCGCCTGCTTCCGCCGCCGCGGCAATGGCTTTATTGATGGCCGGACTGTCAATGTTTTTACCGTCGGCTTGGGCGCCAAATTCGGTGACCGGAAAAACGTTCCGGGCGCCGGCCGGCGGCGTAGCTGCAACACCGGCTTCAGGCGTGGCCAGAAATCCGCCGGCAGCAATGCTGGCGGCGGCAGTTTTCATGAAGCTTCGCCGCGAATGATCTTCAGTAGGCATACTTACTCGGTTTTGATGAACCATATTCCTGCAGGATTTCTTATTGTGCACTAAGCGAGTGCAACTGGCTACAGGGAACTGGGATTGGGAAACGTTACGCCTTCCGTCCGTCTCTCATTTACACGGCATCTGCGGAATACTACGATGGCAAAATGCATGTTCTGGTGGTGGAAGACGAGAAGTCCATGGCCGGCCTTCTCCGCAAGGGACTGGAGGAGGAGAACCATCGCGTGTTCGTGGCCTATGACGGCCCCACGGGTTTGGAGGCGGCGCAATCGCATGAGTTCGACGTAATCCTGCTCGATATTCTGCTGCCGGAGATGGATGGATACGAGGTGGCCCGCCGCCTGCGGGCGGCGAAGAATACGGTTCCCATCCTGATGCTGACCGCCCGCGATGCCGTGCCGGACATCGCCCGGGGTCTGGACTTGGGGGCCGATGATTACCTCACCAAGCCCTTCTCCTTTGTGGAATTGCTGGCGCGCATTCGCGCGGTGACGCGCCGCCCCACGGCCGCTTGTAACAGCCATCTGCAGATGGCCGATCTGAGTTTGGACCCGGCATCCCGCCAGGTGTGGCGCGCCGGCCAGGCGATTCATTTGACCGCCACCGAATTTCGCTTGCTCGAGTTGCTGTTGCGGCGGGCGGGCAAGGTGGTTCCGCGCGCGGCGATCCTGAACGGAGTCTGGGGGTTGGACGAGGAAGTGGCAGACAACACGGTGGAAGCATTTATTTCCCTGCTGCGCAACAAGATCGATAAGGGCTTCGAGCCCAAGCTGCTGCACACCATCCGCGGCATTGGCTATTGCCTGCGCGAGGCGCCATGATTGTGGGTTTTCCCATCCGCGTGCGCCTTACCCTGTGGTACTTCACGGTGCTGGCGCTTTGCCTGCTCGGCATCAGCTACGCGGCGTTTTCGGCCATGCGCAGCAACCTTGACGACGCCGTGGACGACGAAATGCGGGCGCGCACCAAGGTGGTCCGGGACCTCATGGAGCAGCAGGACAAGCCCTTCTTCGGCGATGCGCTGGCCGAGGGCCTCGAGAGGCATCCCGTCATGCGCCAAGCGGAGGATTTCCTGCAAATCGCCGACGCGCAAGGAAACTGGGTTTACCGTTCCCGCCTGATGATTGCCTACGGCGTCACTCTCCCCAGAGACCCTTATAAGGACCTCGTCATTATGACCGTGCCGTTCCCCAACGTGCGTTTGCGGGTCCGCACCGAGCAAGTTCCGGTGCGGGGCGAGTGGTACACGGTGCAACTCGCCGAGCCTATGGGGGAGTTTGACGAGGCGCTGGCGCGCTACCGCCAGTTTCTGTTCGTGGCGCTTCCTTTTGTTCTGTTGCTGGCCACGGCCGGCGGTTACTTTATGAGCCGGCGCGCGCTGGCGCCGGTGGACAAGATCATCGAGGATGCGCGGGCGTTTGAAGTGCACAATTTTTCCAGCCGGCTGGCGGTGCCTTCCACCGGAGACGAACTGCAGCGGCTTTCCGAGACCCTGAATGGCATGCTGGCGCGTATCGAAGGCGCCTTTCGCAAGGTCACGCAGTTTACCGCGGACGCTTCGCACGAGTTGCGCACGCCCCTGACCATCATGCGCACGCGGGCGGAACTGACCTTGCGCCGCCCCCGCCCCGAAGCCGAATACCGCGAGGCGCTGCAGCAAAACCTGAGCGAATTGGAACGAACCTCGGAGCTGGTGGAGAGGCTGATGCTGCTGGCGCGAGCCGACTCCGGGACCCCGGTGTTCCGCTTTGCCCGGGTGGATTTGGGCGAGATCTTGCGCGACGCCAGCGCCCAAGGCGAGATGCTGGCCGTTCAGAAACAGATTGATCTGGGCGGGCAGATTCCCGCCGAACCGCTATGGGTTGAGGGCGATGCTTCGTCGCTGCGCCGGCTGTTTCTGATCCTTCTCGATAACGCGGTCAAATACACCGCGAATGGCGGCGCCATCGATTTAACCTGCGCCGCCGCCAGCGGGTTCGTTACCGTTTCCGTTCGCGACACCGGCATTGGCATATCGAAAGACGATTTGCCCAATGTGTTCGAGCGTTTTTACCGGGCCGATAAAGCGCGCTCCCGGGAGTCCGGCGGAGCCGGCCTGGGACTGGCCATCGGACGCTGGATTGCCCAGGCGCATGGCGGCGTGCTGGCAGCGGAGAGCGTCGTGGGCCAAGGTTCAACCTTCCGGGTGCGCCTTCCCCTGGCTGCCGAAGGGAACTCCAATAAAAAAGGCGTACAGCTTGAAGCTGTACGCCGCTAATTGCCGCGGAGGCAGGGAGTGAATCGAAAGGCCGTTACGGATCAATGTCTCTGACGCCCCAGAGGCTGTCGCCGCCGTCGGTGCTGCTGCCCCAGAGCACGCTGCTGCCCCAGAGCACGCTGTTGCCCCATAGGACGCTGTTACCCCACAGGACGCTGTTGCCCCAGAGCACGGATGAACTGTTGACGAATACGCTATTGCCCCAGACCACCGAGTTACCCCAAAGCACCGAGCTGCCCCAAAGGACGGAGCTGCCGGAGAGGTAGGTCAGAGAGACTTTCCCGGTGGTCGAATTGTAAGTGGCGACGGGCGAAAGCGCGGCTCCGGTCCCGGTATCCGTGCTGGCCAGCGCCGCGGGAATATTGAGGTAACCGGCGCCGACGGTGAACATGTCGTATTCGTTGGTATAGGTAATGGCGGTGGTTGGGTCCGTGTAAGTGCTGGTTTTCGGAAAGTTCTTGGAAGCCGTCTTCATCAGGCGGGCCTTCACCATGTCAGGAGTTAGCGAGGGAGTCTTCTGCAACATCAGGGCGGCGGCGCCACTTACCATGGGCGCGGCCAGGCTGGTGCCGCTCAGAGTGATGTACCAGGGTGTGTCGCTGCTGCTGCTCGGATCCAGAATCAACTGCGGATAATTCGTAGTCAGGGTGACGGTGGCCGCGGCGAGAACGCTGTTGATATTGTTGCCGGGGGCTACCAGGTCGGGTTTAACGATGTGGTCGAACCACGTGGGACCCTTGGAGCTGTAGGTGGCAATCTCGTCGTCGGAACTCGACGGCGTGCCCAGGGTGCGCATGGCGCCGACCGAGATCACGTAAGGATCATTGGCGGGAGAAGTTATGGTGCCATAGCCGCTGGTGCCGTAGGTATTGTCCCGACCGCCGTTGCCGGCGGCGACGACCACCACGATGCCGGCCTTCCAGGCTGCCTCGACCGCCTGGCAGAGCGGGTCCTTGGTGTAACTTTCATATACGCCGCGGCCTAAAGACAGGTTAATGACGCGAATGTTGTACTGGCTCTGTAAACTGATGGCCTGCTGAATGGCGGCTATCACCGTGCTGTCGACGGCGGAGCCGTTCGCATCGAGAACCTTTAGATTGACGATGTTCACGTTGCGTGCAACGCCAGGGTAGGTGGTTGGATATCCTGCCTGTTGGGCGCCGTAATCCGCCACCACTCCCGCCACCGGCGTGCCATGGCCATAGAGGTCCTCATGGCTGGAGTCGCCGGGCACAAAACTCTGCTGGTATATAACGCGGTCGGGATTGTTCGAGCTTCCGCCGACGTGCAAGTCGCCGTGAACGTGTACTCCGCTGTCGATAACGGCGACGGCGATGCCGGTGCCGTCGTACCCGTCCGCCACGGCCGTGTTGGCGCCGATCGTCTCGATGGCGTAATCATAATAAGGATTGGAGGTCGCGTGTAAGGGCCGGTCGGGCACCACGGAGACCACCTCGGGATCGTTTTCCAGGTCTGCCAGCGTTTCCACCGGTACCGTGAACGCCCCTGCTTGGATGAACGGCAGATGCTGGCGGTGTGCTCCGCCCCGCTGCAAAACACTTTGAATGTGCTCGGCTGTCGGCGTATGCGCGAAGGTGACAATCACATCGGCCTGGCCGCTGGTCTGGTTGCGCAATTCCTCAGCAACCTTGAAATCAGCGGCATTAACCACGCCGGCGGCGCCAAGGATCAGAGCCACCAGGAAGAGCCACCGTGCGGCTTGCTTCTCGTTTTTCCCTTTTTTTTGCCGCTCGATAATCCTCTGCATTGCAGTCTCCCTTAGGTTTCAGTTCCAAAGAACTTTCGCTGTTGTCTGATTTCTAACTTCCCCAAGTCGTCGCGCTGGTGACCGGGGCCACTTTAACGAACCCCGCTACTATCGTTGCCAATTTCATTGCCAATTTTGTTATTTGCTTCATTCGTTCTTCCTTAGTGAACTTGCGTACGCCTCGTCTATTGCACCTGCTGAACCAAAATTGCATAGGGCTAACCCGCTGATTTTTATGGGGATATATCAGACAAGGGGGTGGCCGGATTGAGACAGGATGTCACCTGGAAGCCGAATTGGCGCAAATGGGACGTTTCCCGTTGATCGCCCCTATGCCACCCATCCGGAAGCCGTAAGCGCGAACCCGGTTTTCGAGCTCAAAACGGGAAGCGGGCCTTTCGGGTGGAGCGGCAATAAGAACTGCAGAAGGTAAGACCGCATCGGGGCGGGGAACCGGGGACGGGGAACGGCGCGCGGTTAACTGAGAATATAGAAGCCGCTTTCAATGTGATTGCCCATGATCGCGGTCCAGATCACGCGCGCCGTCACTTTTCCCACGAGGGGAGACTCGGCTGTTACCTGGGTGCCGGCGATCAGGGCGGCGCAGTCATGAGCGGCGCGAAAGCCGTGATCGCTGACCTCGGTCAGCCGGCAGGGAATGGTCAGCGATTGCGGGCCCGGCGTGGAGAGTATTCCTTCCACTTCGGTGCGCTGGCGGGATTCCGATCTTCGATCGCGGGTCACAGACATAGTTTACCGTCGCCGGTCATGCGGGACCGGCGTCCTTTCTGCGGCTCTTCGCGTTCCGCGAAAGCGTATGCCGCGGCATCCCCGAAGCGGCCGCGGCCCGCTTCCGGTGGCCGCCCGTTGCGTGCCCTACCCCTACCATAGCCGTCCGCTCCGTCGCGCAGAATAGAGATAGCGGGATCATAAGACACGCCGGGCCGCGGTACAACTAAAAGCGAATTACCTTGGTAATGGATGGTTCGCCCTCCGGCGGTTTGCAAAAAACCGGAGGCGGGCGGCCACAGAACTCCCGGCCAGGCGAAATCCTCCCCTTCCCTCAATGTTTAGCTGATTTGGCCGATAACAGGGAGAGAGGGCCAGATAAGTGCGTCTGCTCTGGCCGGAGCTCTTGGCATGTCGATCCAGGCCCGGGCTTTTATCACGTCCTTTGTGCTCGCCGGCGCCGCGGTTCTGGGCTATGCGGCCTGGGAATTCCATCCCCGGAACCTGATTAAGTTTTTGGTTTATCTGGTGATAGCCATTCTGGCCTCCGGCATGAAAGTGCGGTTGCCCGGGATTTTGGGGACGCTGGCGGTGAATGACACACTCATCATGCTGTGCGTCATTGAGCTGAGCCTTCCCGAAGTGGCCGTAATCGCCATGGCGGCGGCTCTCATGCAATGTTACTGGAAGGCGCTGACGCGGCCGAAGCCGGTCCAGGCGGCTTTCAATGTCAGCGCCCTGATGCTTCCCACTTTGGCGGCTTATGCGATTTACCATCACAGCATCGGCCATCCTTCTCCGCTGACCCAAGCCTTCTTGCTGCTGGCCGCCGGCTCCACCTACTTCGTGATGAATACGGTTCCGGTTTCTCTGGTGATTTCGCTGACCGAACACAAGCAGGTGCATAAAATCTGGCGGGAATGCTATTTCTGGTCGTTTCCCTATTACCTGGTGGGCGCCGCCGTAGCGGGTGGAATCAGCACCCTGAATACCGGCCTGGGCTGGGTGTCTTCGGTCCTCATTTTGCCCGCCATCTATGCCGTGTACCGGTCCTTCGCCCTGTATCTGGACAAACTGGAACATGAGAAGCGGCACGTGGAGGAAATTGCCGCGCTGCACCTGCGCACCATCGAAGCCCTGGCGCTGGCCATCGAGGCCAAAAATTTTACCAGTTACGACCATCTGCGCCGGGTGCAAGTGTACGCGGTCGAACTCGCCCAGGACATGGGCATTCCCGCGGACCAACTCGAGGCCTTGCGCGCGGCCGCGTTGCTGCACGATATCGGCAAGCTGGCCGTGCCGGAGCACATTGTTTCCAAGCCCGGCCGCTTGACTACGGAAGAGTTCGAGAAGATCAAGATTCACCCCGTGGTCGGCGCGGAAATCCTGGAACGCGCGCACTTTCCCTATCCCGTATCGCCGATCGTCCGTTCCCATCACGAAAACTGGGACGGCTCCGGCTATCCGGATGGACTGCAAGGCGAACAAATTCCCATCGGCGCCCGCATCCTGGCGGCCGTGGACTCTCTGGACGCCCTCGCTTCCGACCGGCAATACCGGCAGGCCCTGCCCCTGGACCAAGCGATGGAGCAGGTGGCCGCCGGGGCCGGGACGCTTTTCGATCCCGCCGTGGTTGACCTTCTGCAACGCCGCTATGTGGCTCTGGAGGAACTTGCGCAATCCGGCTCGCAACGCGAGGACCGGCGGCTTCCGGACGATCTGCGGGTGACCGCCCCGGCCCAGCCCGCCAGTGGCTACCAACAGACCGCTTCGGATAGCCCGCCGGAAGACAGTTTTCTCAATTCCATAGCCGCGGCGCGGCAGGAAGCGCAGAGCCTCTTCGAACTGAGTCACGAACTGGGCAATTCCCTGTGCCTGGATGCGACCCTGTCGGTGCTTTCCCAGCGTCTGCGGAAGCTGGTGCCCTACGATTCGGTTGCCATTTACCTGCGGAAGAATAATCGTCTGGTGCCGGCGCATGTCAGCGGCGATAATTTTCGTCTCTTCTCGGAGCTGGAAATTCCTTGGGGCGAGGGCCTCTCCGGCTGGGTGGCGGAGAATCGCCGGCCGATCATCAACGGTAATCCCTCGGTGGAACCCGGCTATCTGGCCAATCCCAGTAAATTCAGCACCTTGCGTTCAGCATTGGCAGTTCCCTTGGAGGGCCTCTCGGGCGTAATCGGAGTTTTGTCGCTCTACAAGGCCGAACCGGATGCCTTTAGCCAGGACCACCTACGCATTCTGTTGGCGATCAGTTCGAAAGTCGGGCTTTCCCTGGAAAATGCCCAGAAGTTTGAGCAGGCCGAGACCTTCGCCGTTACCGACTACCTGACCGGCTTGCCCAATGCCCGCTCTCTGTTCAAGCACCTCGACCGTGAACTGGCGCGCTGCCAGCGCACCGGCGCTTCCCTGACGGTCATGGTCTGTGACGTTGATGGTTTCAAGCTGGTCAACGACCGCTTTGGCCATTTGGAGGGCAACAAAGTTTTAAGCATGTTTGCCGATAGCCTGCGCTCGACCTGCCGTGAATACGACTACGTGGCGCGCATGGGCGGTGATGAATTTGTGGTGATCGCTCCCGGACTCGAGAGCGAGGCGGCGATGGAGAAGGCCAGACACCTTAACGAATTGGTGGGTGAGGCCGGGCGCCAAGTGTGCGGCGAAAACTGCCTCACCCTGAGTGTGGGCATTGCTTACGCAGCCCAGGATGGGTCCAATGCCGAACAGTTGCTGACTGCGGCCGACCGCCGGATGTATCAAGCCAAGCAGAAGCAGCATGAGGCCTGCTGCATACCGGTGGAAAGCCCGGCGACTGACCGGCCGGCGGCAATCCCGTAGGAGAGTCTGCCGGCCGAAATGGAAATCGTCTTCGCTGCCGCAAGCGCGGAGCACGCAGAGGGAGACCGCCGGACCGCTTGTCCGTTTCCAGCAACAGCGCAGAACTGGAAAGCGGAGGGCGAAAAACGCCGGCTTTCCCTCTGCGTACTCGGCGCTTGCGGCGGTTGACAAAAAAGGCTGGCGAGAGACGGAAATGGCCCGGAAGATTCTGCAGCACGCGCTGATGATTGTGGCTACCGCGCTGCTGGGCGGCTTGCTGACGGCGGCCATGGTGCGCTTTGCCCCGGGTTCTTCCGTCGATGAGCGGGAACTGGACCCGCGGCTGAGCTCGGGCAGCAGGCAAGCCTTGCGCCAGGCGCGGGCCGCCGAGCAAAATTTTCTGCGTTTCTATGTGGACTATCTGCGGCGCGCCGCCCATGGCGATCTGGGAATCTCGCGCACTCTGAACCGGCCGGTGCGGGAATTGCTTGCCGAACGGGCGCCAGCTACCCTGCGCTGCGCCGGATTGGGTCTGGGGATCGGGTGGGCCGGGGCGCTGGCCCTGGCGGTGAGCGCCGCCGTGCTCCGCCGCACCGCCTATGATGCTTTCGCCACCGTACTCGCCGGCGCCCTGCTGTGCGTTCCGGCGGCGGTGCTGGCCTTGCTCTCCGTTTTTGCCAACGGGCCGGCGCCGCTGGTGGTGGCCGTGATTGTGTTTCCGCGGCTCTATCGCTATAGCCGCAACCTGCTGGCCGCCGGCTACCGGCAGCCGCACCTGATTACTGCTTATGCCAAGGGGGTGAGCGGCGCGCGAATTTTTTTCGCCCATGTGCTTCCCCTGGCCGGCCCGCAACTGCTGGCCCTGGCGGGCGTCTCCGTGAGCATGGCGTTCGGCGCGGCCATTCCGGTAGAGGCGGTGTGCGGCATTCCCGGCATCGGCCAATTGGCGTGGCAGGCGGCGCTGGGACGCGACTTGCCCCTGTTGCTTACGCTGACCGTCATGGTGGCGCTGGCTACCTTGCTGGCCAACCTGGCTTCCGAAGCAGCCGCCCAGATGCTGAGCCCGAAAGCAAGATGAGAACCGCGCGCAAAATCGCAATGGTGGTGATCGCGGCCACCCTGCTCGTCTGCCTCAACGCCGGATTCCTGGCCCCGGCCCATTACGCGGCGGAGTTCCGCGAGGCGCCCAATGCCGCGCCCTCGCGCGCCCACTGGCTGGGCACCGACGCCCTGGGCCGCGATTTGTTTTCCCGCCTGCTGTATGGCACCCGCATCTCGCTGTTGTTGGCGCCGGCCGCGGCCTTGCTCTCGACCCTGCTTGCCGGCTTCATCGGGGGAGCGGCGGGATACCTGGGCGGAATTTGGGAACGCCTGGCCATGGCGGCGGCCGATTTGGTTCTGTCGCTTCCCTGGCTCTTCCTGCTGATCACGGTTCGCGCGCTGTTGCCGCTCGACGTTTCGCCCCTTATCTCCTTAGCCGTCACTTTTGCCCTGCTGGGCGGCCTCGGCTGGGCCGCCGGCGCCCGCGTGCTTTGCGCGGGGGCGCGCGGGTTGCGCAATGCGGATTTCGTTTTGCAGGCCCGGATTTCGGGCATGCATGGCCTCCGCCTCTTTGCCGTTCATGTTCTGCCCAATCTGAAGCCGGTGCTGTGCGCGCAATTCTGGATTTCCGTTCCCGTGTTCATACTCAGCGAAGCGAACTTGGGCGTGCTGGGGCTGGGCGTGGCCGAACCCATGCCGTCCTGGGGAGGGCTGATGCGCGAACTGGAAAGCATGTGGTCGCCGCTGCACGAGTGGTGGAAGCTGGCGCCGCTGCTGCTTTTGGTGGCCGTTACCGGCAGCTTGCAATTGCTCATTTCCCGCGAGGAGTTGACGGCATGAGCACGAAGAAATTATCCGGTAGCTGGGTGCTCGCCGCCGGGCGGCTGATGTTGGCGCTGCTGGCTGTGCTTCCCTTCGCTCTGCCGGGCTTTGCGCAATCCGGGGAACTGCGCTTCTCGCTGCATAACGAGCCGACCACCTTCAATCCCCTCAAGGTGGAAGAGGACGCTGCGGACACGATCGCGTATTTGACCGGCGGAGTGCTGGCACGCGTCAATCGCCAGTCGCAGGCGCTGGAGCCGGCTCTGGCGACGGCGTGGAAAATCACGGACGGCGGCCGGACCATCACGTTCACTCTGCGCCGCAACGTGTATTACTCCGACGGCACGCCTTTTACGGCGGATGATGTCGCCTACACCGTGCGCCAGTTGATGGACCCGGCGCTGCACTCGCGGATCGCCGACCCGTTCCGCACCGGCAGCGGCGCGGTGCAGACGAAAATGCCGGCGCCCGGCCGCATCAGCATCACCTTCCCCGCGCCTATCGTCGGGCTGGACCGGCTCTTCGACCAGGTGGTGATCCTGTCGGCACACTCGCCCAACAAGGAAATGGCGGTCCTGGGGCCGTTCTATGTGGCGGACCACAAGGCCGGGGCTTACGTGCTCTTGCGGCGCAACCCGAATTACTGGAAGCGCGATGCCGCCGGCCGCCGGCTTCCGTACCTCGACTCCATCCGCCTCGACATTCAGCCGAACCGCGATGCCGAAGCGTTACGCCTGCGCCGCGGCGAGATTCACCTGATTAATGCCCTCGATAGCGAATACTACGACCGGCTCGCCGCGTACGTGCCCGGCGCCTTGCACGATGCCGGTCCCGGTTTCGACACCGAGCAGATGTGGTTCAATCAGGTCCCCACAGCGCCTCTGCCGGCCTACAAACTGGCGTGGTTCCGCTCCACCGCGTTCCGCCGCGCCATTTCCGAAGCCATCAACCGCGCCGACATGTGCCGCGTGATTTACCACCAGCACGCGCAGCCGGCCATGGGGCCGGTGTCTCCGGCGAATCATTTCTGGTTCAATGCCGGCCTGCACGCGCACCCTTACGACGTTCAGTCCGCGCTGCGCCGCTTGCAGCGGGAGGGATTTCATCAGCAGGCCGGCAGCCTGGTGGACCGCGAGGGACATGCCGTGGAGTTTTCCATCCTCACCAACGCGGAGAAGAAATCGCGGGTGCAGATGGCGGCCATGATCCAGCAGGACCTGGCCAAAATCGGAATCAAGATCAACCTGGTTACCCTGGACTTTCCTTCGGTGATTGAGCGCATCACCCAGACCTTCAATTACGAAGCCGTGCTGCTGGGCCTGGTCAACGTCGATCTCGATCCCAGCGCGCAGATGAACGTGTGGCTCAGCTCCGGGGACAATCACCAGTGGAACCCGAAACAGGCTTCCCCGGCGACCGCCTGGGAAGCGGAAATCGACAAACTGATGCGAGCGCAGGCCTCCACCATGGACGCCCGGCAGCGCAAGGCCTATTTCGACCGCGTGCAGCAACTGGTCTGGGAGCAGGAGCCGTTCATTTACCTGGTCCATAAGAACGCGCTCTCCGCCATTTCGCAGTCGGTGGTGGGGGCGCAGCCGGTAGTGCTCCGCCCGCAAACTTACTGGAACATCGAGACGCTGCAACTGAAAGATGCCGCCGGAGGCCGGGGTCATTGATGACTGGAGAGTCTCCATTATTGTCGCTCGCCCTCAGCGTGGAATATGGGGGGGGGAAGCGCGTCCTCGAAAACCTCAATTTGCAGGTGGCGGCCGGCGAAATCATGGGACTGGTGGGACAAAGCGGGTCCGGCAAAAGCACCCTGGCGCTCGCCATTTTGCGGTTGCTGCACCTGAAAGGCGGCCGGGCCACCGGCAAAATCGAATTCGGCGGCCGCGACCTGGCCCGCCTCAGGGAGCGTGAGATGCGGGGCCTCCGCGGCCGCCAGATTGGTCTGGTGCTGCAGAGCCCGCTCTCGTCGCTGAATCCGGTCTTGCGCGTCGGCACGCAATTGACGGAAGCCTGGAAAGCTCATGCCAACGGCGGTTTGCCTTGCCGCCAGGCAGTGGGCGAAGCGTTGCTGGCCGTTGCCTTGTCCGGTACGGATGAATTTCTGACGCGTTTTCCCGGGCAGTTGAGCGTGGGCCAGGCCCAGCGGGTTCTGATCGCGATGGCGATTCTGCACCGGCCGCGGCTGTTGATTGCCGACGAACCCACCAGCGCTCTCGACGTAATTACCCAGGCGGAAGTTCTCGCGCTCTTCGCCAAGCTGAACCGCGAGCTGGGCGTGGCTCTGCTCTTCATTTCTCATGACTTGCCGTCGGTGGCGTCCTTGTGCCATCGGATTGCGATTCTCCATGAAGGACAGATTGTGGAATGCGCGCCCACGGAAGAGATTTTCTGCCGCCCGGTCCACCCTTACACCCGCCAGCTTATTGCCGCGCAGCCGCGGGCCAGAAAACCGGAATGAACGCACCGGACGCCATAAGGCTCGGCGCGTGAGACGCGAGCCGTGTCGAACTTTAGCGGAGCGGAGCGTCACCGGAGGGAGCGCCTCAAGCGGCGCGCAGATGAATCTACAGCCCGGCAGCCTGCATCGGTGCCGACATGAAGGTGGTCACAGGGATTTGGCATAGGGTACTGAAAGACAAGTCCATTGGAAACTTCAACTTGCGCAATGCTATTCAACTACCATTTCAGGCAAGCACCGAAGTAATCCACAGAAATCTGTGCTAAGCTATTGACATTATGGGGGTAAGCGCTATTATTTGTATCCGGACATTCAATCGGACAATCGAACAAATGGGGAAAGGGCAAAGCAGTATGGCCGACAGAAAGCAGTTTCTCGGGAACATAAAATCTGATCCAAAACTCCAGGAAGCTCTAGAGAAGTCTCGCCGGAAGCAGATAACAGAGGATGAACTCCGCGAACAGAGGATCAGTTTTGCATTCGGCAACGCCCCTGCCAGTGCTGACTACATCACTAAGGATAGCGTGCGGAAAGCATCTGAGCACATCCGGCTCCTAGGATAATGCGGCTTTGGCCCGCTCTACGGCGAGCCTTGTTTCTTCCTCAACATGTCCGTTCGAGAAAAAGATAATCCGGAGCTGTTCAGAAGAATTCAAGAGCACAATCTGCTACGGCAATATGACCTCCTTTCAAACTGCATCGAGATCGGGCTCGAAAAAGGCATAGAGGCGTTCGACAAATACACCCTGTGGGCCTTGAATTACGCTGCTGTCGCCAATATTGCCCAGTTCGGCGGAAGGTTCCGCGAAGAACCCGTTTATGTGGGAAACCACATCCCGCCACGCTTCGAGACCGTTCCGCATTTGATGGATTTGTTCTTTTCTTTCATTCATGAAAATTGGACGGTAAAAGAGCTTGGGGAACATCCAACCGCCCTAGCGGCATACGCGTTGTGGAGACTGAACTGGATTCATCCATTTGTCGAGGGGAATGGAAGAACGGCTAGGGCCGCTTGTTATTACCTGATCTGCATGCGGCATGGAGCCTTGCTTCCGGGGAGGAAGATCGTTCCAGAGCGAATCCGCGAAAACCGTCAACCATACTATGACGCATTGAAAGCTGCGGACGAGGCCTGGGATAATGGTCACATTGACGTATCAGTGATGGCAAACTATCTCGAAGGCATACTGCTTGGACAGCTCACCGAATAAGAAGTACACGTCTCACCTGGAAAATCCAAACTGACCCACTACCCGAAAATTCGGGACGAGCCAGTTTCCGGCGTGAGCAGATCGGCGGCTTGACGTGTAACCGACGTAACTTGTTGATTTTCCGTTGCGGCCCCAATATGGGCATGGAGAATTGAGCCAGATTGTCGCCTGCCCGAGGAAGGCGGGAGACAGAATGTCTCACGTTTCGTGGCCGGCCAAGGCCGGCTGGCGGTTCAAGGAGAGGCTTGCCGCATGGCTTCGGAAGCGAGCACGATTGTCCGGGTTCATGAGATGGACGCCATTATCTGCAGTCCCACCATGGCCGCGCTGATGGCCATGGTAGCGCGTGTGGGTCCCAGCGATGCGGCCGTCTTGATTACCGGCGAAACCGGCACCGGCAAAGAAGTGGTGGCCCGGGCGGTGCACACGCACTCCCGGCGCAACGCCAAACCGTGGGTGGATGTGAACTGCGCGGCCCTGCCGGAACATTTGGTCGAGAGCGAGCTGTTTGGCTACGAAAAAGGCGCATTCAGCGGCGCCGACACGCCCAAGCAGGGCCTCTTCGAGCTGGCCGACCGGGGCACGCTCTTCCTCGATGAGATCGGCGACCTGGACCGCAAGGTGCAGGTCAAGTTGCTGCGGGTGCTGGATGGCACTCCCTACTACCGCCTGGGCGGCAGCCGCAAAGTATCGGTCGATGTGCGTATCATTGCCGCCAGCAATCAGCCGCTCGATCAAATGGTGAAACAGGGGGGGTTCCGCAGCGACCTCTATCACCGGCTCAGCCAGGTTCAGTTGCGCGTTCCGCCATTGCGCGAGCGGCCTGAAGACGTGGCCGCGCTGGCCCACTATTTTCTCGATCAAATGCGGCCCGGCTTGCAATTATCGCCGGCGGCGCTGGAAGTGTTGCAGGCCTTCTCCTGGCCGGGAAATGTGCGCGAACTGAAAAATATCGTCCTGCAGTCCGCCCTCAATGTTCGCGGCGACGAGATTCAGGTGGCCGACCTGCCGCCGGAACTGCGGACCGTGCGCTTGCCGCCGCCGGCGGAGGGCAGCCTCCTCGCCGCATTCGAGCCCGGAGCCCCAACGGCCGCCCTGGACGACCTCGAGAGGCAGGCCATCGTCCGGGCGCTGGCGCATACCGCCGGACACCAGGGCCAGGCCGCGGAGCAGTTGGGAATTTCGCGGCGCACCTTGAGCAGAAAGCTCAAGCAGTACCGCTTGGAACGCCGGGGATACAGCCTGGGCGCGCTTTCCCCTTCCGAGCAACAGTACTACCGCGCCTCCATTGCCGTGCCCGTCGCCATCGGCTCGCGCCGCGGAGAAGAAACCGTGCAGACCATGAACCTCAGCACCGGCGGCATGGCGATCGAAGGGGTTCAGAACCCATTTCAATTTACCGGCGAAGTCACTCTGGCGTTTTCCATCCCCGGTCTGGCCGCAAAATTCTCCGCGCGGGCGCAAGTGGTTTGGTCCGACGCCAATGGCCGCGCCGGCTTGCGCTTCACCGCTCTCGAGGGACACCTGGCCCGGCGCCTGAGTGGCTGGTTGCAGGAAAAGCAAGCCGAAGAGGGCTGGAGTCCTCAGCCCGCCCCGGAGGCAAACCTGTCTGCGATGGAAACCTCCCCGCCTCCCGGCAAGCAGTGACGCACGCGCGCTGCTAAAGCCGATTACCCGATTTAGCAATTACTCGATCCGTAGTGTCAAATTGGCGTTGCGCTCGTGCCACGAAGCAGCGGAAGCGAAGATGGCGCCGCCCTGCAGGTCAAGCTTCTTCGCTCTGCCGGGGTGCGGGGCGCGGAAGGTGAGAGTCTCGCTGCCGCTGCCCCCAACGTACGCCGCCGGAGCGCCGGAGGCGAGCTGCAACCGCGGAGTTCCGCGGACCGTCACGCTCTCGCTGAAGACGACGCGGAATTGGCCGGCACTCTCCTCCACCCGTTCGATCGCCGGGCCGGCGGGATTTTCCGGGTCCCACCCCGGCAAGCTCCAGGCCGCGGTGACCGTGGCCGCGGACTTGGCCGGCGACTGAGCGATGTTGTCTTTCAGCCAGGGATAATCGGGCGCCTGGTTGTCAGCGAAATAGACTCTTCCTTCGCCCCATTTCATTTGGTAATTGGCGGCCGGTACGCGTCTGATTTGGCCATCGCTGCGCAGTTTGCCGGAGATGGTATCGCCGATGAAATACCAGGCCGCGTCGCGGAAATAGGAACCTAATCCGAAAGGTTCGGGGCCGGCGATGACGGAGTTGCGAATCACCAGCTTGTCCGTCGGGCGGGTGATACCTTCGCTGAACAGGCACATCGGAGTGCCGCCCAGGCACCAGAAGGAGGAGTTCACGACATACGTGGCGCCGCGCGGCACCATGATATGGTACGTGCCCGAAACATACACGTGGTTCAAATAGTAGTCGGCGCCGGCGTCCCTTTGGGAGCGTCTCGCCGAAAGCACCAGCGTATCGCCTCCGTAGCCGATCACGTCCACATTGGCGATCACGCTGCGCGTGGAATCGCCAACCACCGCCAGCGCCGCTCCTTTGCCCCGCCCCGGCTGGACCGGATTTTCCACCGTGAGGTTCTCGAACACCAGGTCGGTGCCCTCGGCGATCACGGTAGCGCAGTGCTCTTCCACCGATACTCCCGGTTTCACCGGGCAAGCGCTGCTGTCGACGGCGGCAACAATCCGGGTCTGCTTGCGGTCTTCTCCGCGCAAGGTAAGGAAAGAGTTGTGTATCCGCACCTGTTCCCGGTAGGCGCCGTTGCGGATGAAAATGACAACGCGCTCCCGGTTCTCCGCCGGCACCGCATCCACCGCGGCCTGTATGGTCCGGAAATCACCGGCGCTGCCGGCGGAGACGGTGAGATCGCGCGCGGCGCTACGCACCGGACCCGCGGCCCCCATCAGGGCAAGCAATAGGGCAAGGCAAAATTTCATACTCAGTACTTCTTGGAACGGGCTGCAACTCTGATTTTATTCTATGCGAAACCAGGCGAAGTCTGCGTAGCCGCCCGGATGGGCCGCCGAAGCGGCCACCGTAAAGAGGCCGGACTTGGCGCCCATCCATAGTTCCTGCCGGGCGGTAAATTTTTCGCCGGCGGGCTGGAAGCGGCGGCCATCGCGGCTGAAACTGAATTGGCAAACCGCGCCGGCATCCACCGCGACCCGCAGGTACAGCGGTCCCGGCTCTACGGGCAAGGAAGCGGCTATCACTTCCGCGCCCCCGCGGTCCGCATTATGGGCTGCCGCCTGGATCAGGCTCTGCCGCATCCCGGTTTGCCGGAGCGCCAGGTAGGCATAGCCGGCGCCCATGATCAGCACTCCCGCCGTATCGCCCGGATGCAGGTGGCGCGAATCAATCAGCGTCGTCGCCGTGAACGCGGGAGCAGGGAACTTTTGCAGCAGCAAATTGGGAGCGCTCCAGAGATTGGCGCCCTGCTCCGGCAGAGGCACGGCAAACAAGCGGAGCTTTCCCGGCCTCGCCGAAAGCGACCACCACCGGGCAGAAGGATTGGCCTCCCACTGCCATTGCAGGCCGAGCTGAGGCGAGCGGAAATCGTCGCTGGTTTGCGGCTCTTCGATGACGGAGGCGGCGCCATGCGGTTTGCGCCAGCTCAGGACCGGCTCGCCCATGCCTGCGCCCCGGCGGTCGTTGCCGATTACCGGCCAATCGCCGCGCCAGATCATGGGCTCGAGATAAGTGACCCGGCCGTAGGCGCCGCGGTCCTGGAAGTGCAGGAACCACGACTCGTGATCCGGCGTCTCTACCCACGCGCCTTGGTGGGGGCCGTTGATTTCCGTCTCCCCCTGATGGAGCACGATCCGGTCCTCATAGGGACCGAGAATCTGGCGCGAGCGCAACACCGTCTGCCAGCCCGTCTGCACTCCGCCGGCGGGCGCGAAAATGTAGTAGTAGCCGTTGCGCTTATAAAGTTTAGGTCCTTCGATCACCGGCTGGCGTTCGCCCCCGCTGAACACGGCCGTTCCCTGGTCCAGTACGCGCCGGCCATCCGCGCTCAGGCGATGGATGGTCAGGACGCCATTAAAGCCCGCGCGGCTCTTGGCCCAGGCATGTACGAGATACACCGAGCCGTCATCGTCCCACAGCGGACACGGATCGATCCATCCGCGCGCCGCCGCCACCAATACCGGCGGCGCCCAGGGACCGCGGGGGTCGGTGGCCTTCGCCAGGTAAATACCCAGGTCGGGGTCCCCGAAATACACCCAGAACTGGCCGGCGTGATAGCGCAAGCTCGGCGCCCAACAGCCTTCGCCATGCCGGGGCAGGTTATAGCGCTCATCGGGCAGCCGCGGCAATACATGCCCGATAATGCGCCAGTTCACCAGGTCCGTTGAGTGCAGCACCGGAATTCCCGGCGCGCACTGGAAGCTGGAGGAGACCAGGTAATAGTCATGGTCCACGCGAATCACGTCCGGGTCGGAATAATCGGCGAACAGGATGGGGTTCCGGTAGGTGCCGTCGCCCTGGTCGGCGCGCCAAACCGGGCGCTGGGGAAGCAGCGCCGCCGCGGCCGCAGCCGCCGCGAACAGCAGCGGCAAAAACCTTCGCCGGCTCAGAAACGGGAACATTGCGGACATTATGAGACCCGCAGTTGGCGAATGGCCAGAAAAAACCGTCCCGCAAGGCGGGAGCGATTGGCGATCGGCCTTGAGGCAGGTCGTCGGTCCTTGGTCGTCGGTCGTTGGCCAGCAAGCCGCGATTAGCGATCGGCTTCAAGGCCAAAAGCTCTCGTCCTGAGGGACCAATCGCCAATCGCACTTTTTTCTGGCCAACGACCGACGGCCGACGACCAACGACCCGCTGCGGGTGTCATCTGAGGCCCGCGCTTTTGGCCGGTCGAAGATCTATGCATTGGAGGTGGGTGGCGGGGGCTCATGGTAGATCAGCCGATCCGTGTCAGAGTCCAAAATGAATTGCCGTGCATTCCCACGTTGCATAACGTGGTGCGGGACATGTACGGCAATCATCCGAGCAAATCGCGCCAAGGCTCCGTGTCCCGCCTTCTTCGCAAACCGACCTCCGGCCCACATCGTACATACGCCGGCTCGAAGCCGCGGTGGCGATGACTTTCGGATGGCCGTCATCCGGGCCCACTGGACAATCCGTGGAGTTCGCTGCCCCGAGCCGTTTCATCGCGAATTCACAGAACGCTTACCCAACTCTAACGCGCGGCGCGGATCATTCCGGCTTGCGCCGGAAACAACTCGTTTTGCGACACGATTAACCCAAAATAGTTGAATTTCTGAAGAATAAGGTCTGAAGAATAAGGTTGACCGCCGGAGACGGCGGTGCTACATTTCGCCTGAACCCCTTGCTGATTAATTGAAGCTGTTGCACCGGATCGGGGTAGTGCGTGTCTTTGTGGAACAATCAGCAAGGTCATCCCCTCGAACCGGCAAGTAGTTCCGGCCCCATCTTTACGGAGTCCAGGTTGGAAAATCAAGGAAAGACCGCGCCGCGTCGCGGGGAGGACCATCATGCGCACAAGTCTGCTCCACAACAATCCTTCGCCGTTCATTGCAAGAGCCAATGGTTTTAGACTCGCCTTGCATACAACCGCCCTGTGGGGCATGTTCTTGTGCCTCTGCCTGGCGCCCTTGGGGGCGTTGGCGCAGACAAACGAGTGGCGCTGGATGGGCGGCAGCAGCACGGGTAATCACTCCGGGGTGTACGGCAAGCAGGGCGTCTATGCCGCCGGCAACATTCCCGGCGGCAGGCAAAATGGAGTCAGTTGGAGCGATGGCAGCGGCAATCTCTGGCTCTTTGGCGGCGGGGGCATCGACTCGGCCCGCTACTGGGGCTATCTCAACGACCTCTGGGAGTACAACCCCGCCACCGGGCAGTGGCGCTGGATGGGCGGCAGCAGCACAGTGGGCAACAACGGTGGCCAGCCCGGAGTGTATGGCACGTTGGGTACCCCTGGCGCTGGAAACGTCCCCGGAGGCCGATACGGTGCGACCAGTTCGACCGATAGCAGCGGCAATCTCTGGCTATTCGGGGGGTATGGCTTCGATTCCACGGGCATTCAGGGCTTCCTCAACGACCTTTGGGAGTTCAATCCTTCCACCCGTGAATGGGCCTGGATGGGCGGAGGCAGGATGGTAGGCAACAACGGTGGCCAGCCCGGAGTGTATGGCACGTTGGGTACTCCTGGCGCTGGAAACGTCCCCGGAGGCCGCTACGGTGCGACCAGTTCGACCGATAGCAGCGGCAGCCTCTGGCTCTTGGGGGGGAACGGCTTTGATTCTGCCGATATACAGGGCGAACTCAACGACCTATGGGAGTTCAATCCTTCCACCCGCGAATGGGCCTGGATGGGCGGGAGCAGCACGGTAGGCAGCAAAGGGTTCCAGCCGGGAGTGTACGGCGAGCTGGGTATTCCTACCGCCCGAAACGTCCCTGGAGGCCGAGACAGTGCGACCAGTTGGACCGATGGCGGTGGCAATCTCTGGCTCTTCGGGGGATATGGCAACGATTCCACCCACTCATCTCCTGGCTTCCTCAACGACCTTTGGGAGTTCAGTCCTTCCACCCGCGAATGGGCCTGGATGGGCGGAAGCAGTGGGGTAGGCTGCGGCGGTTGCGGTCAGCCCGGAGTGTACGGCACGTTGGATACTCCTGCCGCCGGAAACGTTCCTGGAGGCCGAGACAGTGCGATCAGATGGACCGATAACAGCGGCATTTTTTGTCTCTTTGGGGGAAATGGCTATGACTCTACCGACACACAGGGCGAGCTCAACGACCTTTGGGAGTTCAATCCTGCCCCCCGCGTGTGGGCATGGACGGGCGGGAGCAGTATGGTAGGCAGCAACGGTGGCCAGCCGGGAGTGTACGGCACGTTGGGTACTCCTGCCGCTGGAAACATTCCTGGAGGCCGATACGGTGCGACCAGTTGGGTCGATAGCGGCGGCAATCTCTGGCTCTTTGGGGGTAGTGGTCTCGATTCGACCGGTGCAGTTGGCTTTCTCAACGACCTTTGGCAATATCAGCCTTCTGCAATCACCTGGCCGGCAGCCACGCCAACCTTCAGTGTGGTGCCAGGTATTTACGATTCGGCGCAGACGGTGACGATCTCAGATGTGATGGCTGGAGCCACGATCTACTACACGACTAACGGGGCAACACCGACCACGGTGTCCACCGTGTACACCGGTGCGATCATTTCGGTCGACTCCACGGAAACGATTGAGGCCATTGCGACGGCCAGCGGCTATTCCACCAGCGCCGTGGGAACCGCAACCTACACCATCAACCTACCTCCCTACAGCGGCACGACCACCACCATCGATGATCCGAGCGCAGGCACGAGCGCACTTCAGGGAACCGGCATCGTCAGCATCAACGCGGAGGGGGATATCGCGGGGTTCTACGGTGACGAAACTTTTGCGGTTCACGGCTTCGTGCGCACCGCCGCCAATGGCACGATAACCAACTTCGACGCTCCTGACGCAGGCACGGGCACGGGTCAGGGGACCGTCCCCCTCAGCATCAACACGGCGGGGGATATCACGGGGTTCTACGAGGACTCCAATAACGTTGGTCACGGCTTCGTGCGCGCTGCCAACGGCACGATTACCGAGTTCGCCGCTCCGGGTGCGGGCACGGCCGGGCATCGGGGAACCTCTGCAATAAGCATTAACGATGCGGGGGTGATCACAGGGACTTATGTCACGGGCAGCTATGACACGCTCTCTTTGTGGCACGGATTCGTGCGTGCCGCGGACGGCACGATAACCACCTTCGACGCCCCGGATGCGGGCACGGGCAATAAACAGGGAACCCAGCCCGTGGGCATCAACACGGCGGGGGATGTCACCGGACACTATACGGACGCGAGCGGTGCGGGTCACGGCTTCGTGCGTGCTGCTGCCGATGGCTCGATAACCGAGTTCGACGCTCCAGGCGCTGGCACGGGCCCAAGCGGCACGAAGCTTGTTGTTACGGGAACCGCCCCCCTCAGCATTGACACGGCGGGGGATATTACGGGTTTCTATGGGGACACGAGCGGTGTGGGTCACGGCTTCGTGCGTGCTGCCAATGGCACGATAACCACTTTCGACGCTCCGGGCGCAGTTCAGAGCGCAGGCGCGTTTTTCCCCGGTACTCTCCCCCTCAGTATCAACACGGCGGGGAATATCACGGGGCTCGTCACGGACGCGAGCGGGGTGGGTCACGGCTTCGTGCGTGCTGCCAGCGGCACGATTAGCGAGTTCGATGCTCCGGGCGCAGGCACGGCAGGCACAGGCTTGATGCCAGGAACCGTCGGCCTCAGCATCAACGCGGCGGGGGTTATCGGGGGAACCTACGCAGACGCCAACGGAGTGTTTCACGCCTTTGTGCTCACGCCGAGCTCGAGTTCGACGCCAGCGGCCCTGAGTGTGCTCTGTGCGGAAGTTACCTACGACGGCAATCCCCACTCCTGCACGGGTTCGGCGACGGGCACGGGCGGAGCAACGGTGAGCGGTACGTGGAGCTTCAGTCCGGCAAGCGAGATCAATGCAGGGAGCTATCAGGTAACCGGCACGTTCACCAGCAGCGACCCGAACTACACCGGTGGAACGACAAGCGGGACGCTGCAGATCGACCCGGCCACTCCGGCGGTGGCGGTAACGTGTCCGGCGGCTACTTATGATGGCAACGCGCACGGCTGCACGCCCACGGCCACGGGGGTGGGCACGGACGGGAATATCACCAGCCAGGGCAGCTTTACCTGGAGCCCGGCGGCGACGGAAACCAACGCCGGAACTTACTCCATGACCGCGACGTTCGCCAGCAGCAACAGCAATTACAGCAGCGGCGCCGATGGATCGGGGTCGCTGGTCATCGGCCAGAAACAGGTGACGGCCAGCGTAACCGCCGTCAACAAGACCTATGACGGCACCACCGCGGCCACGATTTCGGCCTGCACGGTGCCGGGCGTGGTCGGCTCCGACGTGGTGACCTGCACGGCGGCGGCGGCGGCCTTTGCCTCGGCGGGCGCCAGCGCCAGTCCGATCACCGTGACCGCCACGGGCATTACGCTGGGCGGCTTGGCCGCGGCGAACTATGCCCTGACTTCCACGACGGCGACAACCTCCGCTTACATCACTGCGGCGACACCGACCGTAACCGTGACCTGCCCCGGGCCGGTCAGCTACGACGGAAATCCGCATAGTTGCGCGGCTAAGGCCACCGCTGCCGGGACCGATATCAGTACCCAAGGCACCTTCGCTTGGAGCCCGGCGGCGACGGAGACGAACGCGGCCACGTACACTATGATCGCCACCTTCACCCCTAATGACACCACGGATTACGGTACCGGCATCAGCGGGCAGGGCAGCCTGACGATTTCCCCGGCCACCCCGGCGGTGGCGGTAACGTGTCCGGCGGCCACTTATGATGGCAACGCGCACGGCTGTACGCCCATGGCCACAGGGGTAAGCGCGGACGGGAATATCACCAGCCAGGGCAGCTTTACCTGGAGCCCGGCGGCGACGGAAACCAACGCCGGAACTTACACCATGACCGCGACGTTCGCCAGCAGCAACAGCAATTACAGCAGCGACGCCCATGGATCGGGGTCGCTGGTCATCGGCCCGAAACAGGTGACGGCCAGCGTAACCGCCGCCAACAAAACTTATGACGGCACTACCGCGGCCACGATTTCGGTCTGTACGTTATCGGGCGTGATTGGTTCCGATCCGGTGACCTGCACAGCAGCGGCGGCGGCTTTTGCCTCGGCGGGCGCCAGCGCCAGTCCGATCACCGTGACCGCCACGGGTATTGCGCTCGGCGGCTTGGCCTCGGGGAACTACGTCCTGACTTCCACGACGGCGACAACCTCCGCTTACATCGCTGCGGCAACACCGACCGTCACCGTGACCTGCCCCGGACCGGTCACCTACGATGGCAATGCACATTCCTGCACGGCGGCGGCGACGGGCGTGGGCGGCGCCAACATCAGCGGGAGCGGGTCGTTTGCAATAACATACAGCAACAGCACTTACAACAGCACGACTGCACCTGCCGCGAAGGGCACATATACCGCAACGGCTGCCTTTAACAGCGGCAGTGCCGATTACAACAACGCTTCAGGGACCGGAACCCTGTCCATTGTGCAGGCCGTCCCCGTGGTGACCGTCACCTGTCCCACCGCGGTTACCTACGACGGAAATCCGCATAGTTGCACGCCTAAGGCCACCGCTGGCGGGACCGATATCAGTACCCAAGGCGCCTTCGCTTGGAGCCCGGCGCCGACGGAGACGAACGCGGCCACGTACACTATGATCGCCACCTTCACCCCTAATGACACCACGGATTACGGTACCGGCAGCAGCGGGCAGGGCAGCCTGACGATTTCTCCGGCAACCCCCACGGTGACCGTGTCGTGCCCCCCGGGCCTCACCTATGACGGCACCGCCCATGGCTGCACGGCCACCGCTGCAGGGGTGGGCACGGACGGCAATATCACCAGCCAGGGCAGCTTTACCTGGAGCCCGGCACCCACGGAAACCAACGCCGGAACCTACACCATGACGGCAACCTTCACCAGCACGAATCCTAATTACAGCAACAGCGGCTCGGGATCGGCGGCACTTGCGATCGCCAGGGCTTCGGTATCGCCCAGCGTGACGGCGGCGAGCAAGACCTATGACGGCACCACCACGGCCACGATTTCGGCCTGTAAGTTGTCGGGCGTGATTGGTTCCGATGCGGTGACCTGCACCGCGGAGGCGGCGGGGTTTGCTTCGGCCAACGTTGCCAACGGCATTACGGTGACGGCAACAGGTATCACGTTGGCCGGTTCGGCCGCAGGGAGCTACATACTGTCGTCCACTTCGGCGACCACCACCGCCAATATCACCATGGCTACGCCCACCGTGACGGTGACGTGTCCACCCGGCATCGCCTACGACGGGAATACCCACGCTTGCACGGTGACCGCTACCGGCGCGGGCGGCGCGACGGTCAACGGCACGTTTAGCTGGAGCCCGGCGCAGAGCGAGACCAATGCGGGGGCCTATACGCTCACGGCAACGTTTACCAGTGGGAATATCAATTACAACAGCGGCAGCCCGGCAGGCGGCTCGCTGGTCATCGCCAAGGCCACGCCTGCCGTCACGGTAACCTGCCCGGCGGGCATCACCTACGACGGGTCTGCTCATGCATGCAGCGGGGCGGCGACGGGAGTGGCAAGCGACGGAAACATCACTTCCCAGGGTTCATTCACTTGGAGTCCCGCGCAGAGCGAGACCGCCGCGGGCAGCTACACCGTTGCGGCAGCTTTCACCAGCACCAACTCCAACTACAATAACAGCGGCTCGGGATCGGCTTCGCTGACTATTGGCGCCCTGGTTCCAACCATTTCGACCTGGACCCCCGCGGAGCAGCCGGCCAATGCGGCTGCCTTCACGTTGACGGTGAACGGCGCGTACTTTTTGACGGGGGCGACCGTGAATTGGAACGGTTCGCCCCGGACCACGACGTTCGTCAACAGCTCGCAGCTTACCGCCGCGATCACCTCGGCCGACTTGGCGACGGTGGGCATGGCTGGTGTGACGGTGACTAATCCCGTGGTCGCCGGGAGTGCCTCGGCGGGACCGTTTACATTCGTAATTGACACCGCTACGGGCACAGCCGGTGCGGCTACAGTGAGTGCCACCAGCCAGTCGGTGACGGTGGCGCCCAACAGCACCACGGCGTTCCCCGTCAGCTTCACCGGCGCCAGCGCCAACGCGCAGATTACCGCCAACTGCGTCAATCTGCCCAGCGGCGTGACTTGCGGCGCCTATAACAGCAGTAGCAACAGCGTGCCGATCACAGCTTCCGCCAGCGCCGCACCGGGCACTTACCAGATCACGGTGATATTCACGATTGTCCAGCAGCAAACGGCCTCAGGGGCGCACCGCCGGATGTTCTTCGCCGCCTGCAGCGGGTTATTAGGACTGCCTCTAGGATTGCTGTTGATCGGCGAGATGCGCAGCAAGAATCTGAGGCGCATCCTGGGAGGGCTCATCGCCCTGATGCTGCTGGCATTTATGGTGGGTTGCGGTGGTGTGAGTTCGAGCTCGAGTCCGAGTCCAACTTCCACCGCGAGCACGGTGACCTCGCAATCGTCGGTGGCAGTGACGTTGACGGTACAGTAACGACAGCGTTTAGGGGAGGCCCGCACCTGCCCTTCCGCTCTTGCAGAGCAAAGGAGTACACAAGCAAAGCACCAAAGCGCCACGGAGGAGAGTGGGCCTTACGCGACGTACCCCGCTCGCGCCCCCCTGGCTGTCTTGCTCCTCAACGCCGGGCGATGATTCCCCGGCGTCGCCGGAGTAAAGTTCCCCACCCTCAAAAGGTTCACGGAGGACCCGAGGTTGCCCCGGAAGCAGCGGAAGCGAGCGCCACCTTGCTGCTCGCTGTTCAGTGCATGTTGGCTGTTGCCCGGTTCTTGCCAATCACGAATCGCGGCTTTTTCTGGCCGACCTATCCCGGCCTGCCGTGGACGACTGACGACCGATGACCGACCTGGTTTCAGGCTAGGTTCGAACCGCCCTCGGTCTTCTCAGTGGATCGAGGGCAAATCCGGGGTATCGTAGTCCGCAACCGCGCCATGGCCATTAGTCCTGCCGGGTTGGCGGTAAGCCCTATCCTGGCTTGTCATTGCCGCAACTCGCCGCCGGCCGCCCGCAGGCGCTGCATAGGTGGGGGCGGGCGGCTCTGCCCGGTTTTCCACCTTGAAACGGCCGATCAGCGATTGCAGATCAAAGGCCAGACTGCTGAGCCCTTCGCAGGCTTTGGCCGATTGCTGCGCCCCCGCGGCCGATTCATGCGAGATGCGGGCAATGTCCTTGATGCTGTTCGCGATTTGGTCGGTGGTGCTGGCCTGCTCGGTGGCCGCCGAGGCAATCTGCGTGATCATGTCAGCCGAACTCTTCGCGCCTTCAATGATCTGTTCCAGCTTGACGCCCGCTTCCTGAGTCACAGTCATGCTTTGCTGCACTACCGTCGAGCCCTGTTCCATAGCCACCACCGCCGCCTTGGTCTCCTCCTGGTTGGACTCGATCATGGTGGCGATTTCTTTGGTTGCTTTCGTAGTACGCTCCGCCAGTTTGCGCACTTCGTCGGCGACCACGGCAAACCCGCGTCCCTGCTCGCCGGCCCGCGCCGCTTCGATGGCAGCATTCAAGGCCAGAAGGTTGGTCTGATCGGCGATCTCGTCGATGACGCCCACGATGCGTCCGATCTGGCCCGAGCGCTGTTCCAGTCCCGCTATCTGCTTGGCCACGTTTTCCGCCGCTCCGCTTACGGCGCGCATCATCTCCACCGCCTTCTCTACTACCTTGCCGCCGTCGCGCGCCTGGGTTGCCGCCTGCCGCGCTCCTTCCGCCACCCGGTTGGCATTGTTCGATACCTCCGACACGGAGGCCGCCATTTCCTCGACGGCCGTGGCAACCTGCGTCGTTTGCCCCTGCTGCGCCTCCGCCCCATGCGCCATCTGCGTGGCCGAGGCGGAGATCTCTTCACTGGCGCTGGCCAACTGCTGGGTGCTCGTCCTCACTTGCTGCAGGGCGCTTTGCAGTTTGTTTACGAAGGCATTAAACCAGCGGATGCCTTCGCCGATCTCGTCGCTGGAGGTTACCGGGATCCGCTGGGTCAGGTCGCCTTCGCCCTCGGCCATGTCCTTGAGGCGATCGGTTAGCTGCTGCATGGGAGCAGTGACCCGGCGCTCCACCATTACCGTAGAAACAATGGCGCAGACCACCATGCCGAAGAACACGACAATGCCGAAGGTCCGCTGCCACTGTGTCCAACTCGTCACACTGTCCAGCTCCGTCTGGAAATCGGCGGAGAGCGCGCTCTTGAGCTCCTGCAGTGAGGCTTGCATGCGCTGATTGTCCTGGGCCATGGCCGCCCGGGCCTGCTCCGGCATCGTCCCTTTACTGTCGATTACCCCGGAGTACACCGGGTTCGAGCGGCTAGCCAGCCCGGCAAATTGATTGCTTAGCTCGGAGATTTGCCTTTGCTGTTCACGATTGCAGGCAGTAGCATCCTGCACTGTCTTGGCTCCCGTGTATTGCTGCGAAAGCAGAAGCGCCACATAGGCCGCTCCGAGCACAAGAATGGCCAGCCGGATCCGCATCTTAATGCTTAGGGTTTGCATGTTTTTCTCACTTCCTTAGCCGGCGCACTGGGAACTGGCTTCAGGCACACCGTACTGGTGGTTCCGGGCCGGTTGTTCCCGGCGGGCTTCAGAGCGCGTGCCAGAACTTGGTCTTTGGAGTTCCCGTCGAGGGTCTGGGAGTCTTTCTGCACCAACCCAATCCCTTATGCGCCCTAACTCTTTAACTCCCTCGTCTACCTCGGCCTGCCGGACTCGAAACCTTCAACGTTGAAATCCATTGGCTTTGCCTTCCCTCGCGCACCCTGCCCGAGGTGGTAAGCCGGCCTTTATAAAAAGTCACAAAACTCAAAACGTTCACTTTTTACAAGAAATTCACAAAATCTACATAACTCATTTCGGACAGCGCAACTGCAACCTTTAGCCGATTAGTGAAGTTTAATAGGTTCGCGGGACCAGACGGGACGTTCATCGTTCGCGCCGCTTAGGCCGCTCGAGATGTCACCGCCCGCTGAAATTTCCCCGCTCCGCCGGAGTAAAAGTCTCCACCCTCAGAAAGGCCAGGGAATACCATGCGCTGCCCCTGACGTAGCGGAACCCAGCGCCACCTCGCTGCTTGTTGCTTACCGCTCGGTTCTGGCCAATAGCTAAAAGCTCCCGCCCCGCGGGACCAAACGCCAATTGCGGGTTTTCCGTGAAACGAAAAACGGGCAACGGGCAACGGGAAACGGGGACGGGTAACGGGCGACGGGGGACGGGGGACGATACAAGGTTTCCTGAAACTTTGAACGCGCGCACCTGTTACTATGTCGGAAATTGCCCGGCGAAAGGCGAGAGTGTGTTGAAAGAAACTGCAATCCTGCTGATATCGTGTCCCGACCAGAAAGGTCTGGTGGCGGGCGTGGCGGACTTCGTTTTTCGTAATGGCGGCAACATCGTTCATGCCGAACAGCATATTGATGCCTCGGAAGGCATCTTTTTTCACCGCGTGGAATGGGAGATGAACGGGTTCGCCCTGCCGCGCCACGAGATCGCTCCCGCCTTTAAGCACCTGGCGGACCGCTTCCGCATGGATTGGCAATTGCATTTTTCCAGTGAACAGGCGCGGCTGGCCATTTTTGTCTCCACCGCGGACCATTGCCTGCTGGAGCTGCTTTATCTGCACCGGCTGGGCGAGTTGGCCGGCACGGCCGCGTGCGTGATCGGCAATCATCCCAACCTGGAATCGCTGGTGGCGCCGGCGGAAATCCCCTTCCACGTTTTTCCCGTCACTCCCGAGAACAAGGAAGCCCAGGAAGAGCGGGAGCTGAAACTACTCGCCGACTACGAAGTCGATCTGGTGGTGCTGGCCCGCTATATGCAGGTGCTCACCCCGCGTTTCCTGCAAGCCTATCCGAACCGGATCATCAATATTCACCATTCCTTTCTGCCGGCATTTATCGGCAAGAAGCCCTATCAGCAGGCGTATGAGCGCGGCGTAAAACTGATTGGCGCTACCAGCCATTACGTCACGGCCGAGCTCGATCAAGGCCCTATCATCGAGCAGGACGTTTGCCGCGTCACGCACCGGGACTCCCTCGACGACCTGATTTTGAAAGGCCGCGATCTGGAACGAAAGGTCCTGGGCCGCGCCGTCCGGCTGCACCTGCTGCACCGCGTGTTGCCGTATGGCCGCAAAACGGTGGTTTTTGATTAAATTGTCTTTTTTGTCCAATTTGATCTATACTATTTCCGGTGCTTTATGCGATATGTCTCGGCCAGCGATGCCAAACAACGGTTAGCGGCGCTGCTGGACGCCGCTCAGCGGGAGCCGGTGGTGATTCGCCGTCATGAGCGGGACGTGGCCGTCTTGCTCTCGGCTCAGGAATTCGAGCGCTTGCGGAATGGTAATGTTGCCGAGTTCCAACGCTTTTGCGACCGGATTGGGGAGCGGGCAGCGGCCCGCGGGATGAATAAGGCTACGCTGAACGGACTGCTGCGGGATGAGCGATAGGCCGCGCATCGTTGTCGATACCAACGCCCTGATCAGCCGCCTGCTGCTTCCCGCCTCCGTCGCCGGACGTGCCGTCCGCCGGGCGATTGAGGAAGGACAGTTGCTCGTTTCCGAGGCCGGAATGCTGGAACTGGCCGAGGTTCTTTCCCGGCGGAAGTTTGACCGCTACGTCAGCCGGGAAGAGCGGAAGCAGTTTCTGCATCTCTTAGGAGGCATCGTCGAGTTGGTGCCGATCGTGATGACCGTGCGCGCCTGCCGCGATCCCAAAGATGACAAGTTTCTGGAGGTTGCCGTCAATGGCGAGGCGAACCTCGTGATTACCGGAGACCGCGGCCTGCTTGCCCTGCATCCCTTTCGCGGCATTACCATAATGTCGCCTGGACACTATCTGGAGTCAGCTTGCCTATGAGAGGCCTCTTTGCCGGCATGGCGAATATCGACTTCACCTATGTGGTGGAGGAGATTCCGCCGCGCAACGCGAAAATTGCCGTGGGAAATCCCCTGTTGACTACCGGCGGACCGGCCGCCAATGCCGCGGTCACATTCGCTTTTCTGGGTGGCAAGGCCGAGCTGGCGACGGTGCTAGGCCAACATCCCCTGGCCGCGGTGATGCACGAAGACTTGCGCGCTGCCGGCGTCGAAGTCCGCGACGTGGCCCCCGAAAGACAAACGGCGCCGCCGGTTTCCGCCGTCCTGGTGATCCGCGGCACGGGCGAGCGCACGGTGATTGCTTCCGGCGACAAATCTTTCCCCTCGCCCCAATTCGCTTGCGATCCCCGGTGGTTCCAGGACCTGACGATCGTGCTGGTGGACGGGCTGTATATGCCGGTGTGCGTGGCAGTGGCCGCCGGGGCGCATGCGCGTGGAATTCCGGTGGTACTGGATGGCGGCAGTTGGAAGCCGGGCTTGCCCGATTTGCTGCCGCATGTTGACCTGGCGGTTTGCTCGCAGGATTTTCGGCCGCCCCACTGCCATGATGCGCAGGAAGTGTTCGATTTTCTACAGGCCCAGGGCATCGCCCGCGCGGCCATTACGCGGGGCGAGCAGCCGGTGATCTATGCCGATGGCGGCGGCAGGGGAGAGATTGCCGTCCCGCAGGTGCGTGCCGTGGACACTACCGGCGCGGGCGACATCTTTCATGGCGCGTTTTGCTGGTACGCCGCCCAGGGCAAGAACTTCCGCGATGCCTTGGCAGCGGCCGCGCGCGTCGCCGCGTTCTCCTGCCAATACCTGGGCGCGCGCTCCTGGAGGGAGTACTACAGTAGCCAGGAGTCAGGAGTTAGGAGTTAGGAGCCGGCAGCAGTAGCTGGTAGCTAGTAGCTAGTAGCTAGGGGCCCGGGAGACGTTCCATTTAAATACCTCTGCGTCCTTTGCGCCCTCCGCGTTCCGGGCCCTCTCCGGCCAATCGCTCGCGCCTTGGGGGACCAAACGTCAATTGCGGGTTTTTCGTGAAACGAAAAACGAAAAACGGGTAACGAAAAACGGGAAACGGGGGACGGGAGACGCGCTTTTTCAGGTAGCATGGGCACGTGGCGCAAACTCTCGCAGAGCGGGTTCTGGGCTATGTTCGCCGGTTCGATCTGTTGCGGCCGGGCGACCGCGTGGGTGTGGCCGTTTCCGGTGGCGCCGATTCCGTGGCGCTGCTGCACCTGCTGCACGGCTTGCGCGCTGAGCTGGGACTGGTTCTTTCCGTAGTTCATTTCAACCACAAAATCCGCGGCGCCGAAGCGGATGCCGATCAGGAGTTTGTGGGCGCGCTGGCGGAACGCTTCGGATTGGCCTTCCACGCGGGATCGGGCGACGCGCCGGCGCAGGCCCGGGCCGCGGGCTTGAGCCTGGAGACGGCGGGGCGCGAACTGCGTTACGGCTACTTCCGGCAACTGTGCGCCGCCGCGGCCGCCGCCAAAATCGCCACCGCCCACACCCTGGACGATCAGGCGGAGACGGTGCTGTTGCGCTTGTTGCGCGGCGCCGGCACGCGCGGCCTCGCCGGAATCTATCCCCGGGCATTCTTTTCGGAGGCCGTTGTTGTCCGGCCGCTGTTGGAAATCCGGCGCAGCGAGGTGGAAGAGTATTTGCGCTCGCGGGGCCAGCCGTGGCGCGAAGACGCGACCAATCGCGACGTGCAGCACGCCCGCAACCGGGTCCGGCACGTCTTGCTGCCGCTGCTGGAAAGGGAGTTCAATCCCGCGATCCGGCAGGTGTTGGCCGAGACGGCGGAGATTGCCCGCGGGGAAGAAGACTATTGGCGGACGACCCTCGAGGCGCTGCCGATAGACGTTGTGCACCCAGCGAAGCCGGGAACTTCTGCGGCAGTCCACTTGCGCATAGACAAGCTGGCGGAACTGCCCGTGGCGGTGCAGCGGCGCCTGGTGCGGCAGGCGGTGGCGGCAGCCGCGCCCGGGTTTCAGCACGTTGAGCAAGTGCTGGGGCTGATCCATGCTTCCGGGGCAGCCGAAACCGAGCTGCGCCGGCCCTGGCGCGCACGCCGTCTCCCGCGGTGTCCTTTGGGCGGCGGCAAGGGAGATGGCGCCGAAGTGGTGGTAGAGGAAAATCGCGTCCGCGGGGCGAAGGATTATGAGTATGCGCTGCCGGTTCCGGGGGAAGTGTGTATTCGCGAAATCGGGGCCGGTCTGCGGGTCTTGCTGATGGATCGGAGGCTGGCGGAGGCGCACGGGTTTCAGGGAGCGGATTTGGGAAGTCCCCCGGCGCTGGGCGCTGAGCTGCGGGTGCGCAACTGGCGCGCCGGCGGCCGCTTCTGGCCGGTGCACACCAAGGTTCCGAAAAAGATAAAGGAGCTGTTGCAGGCGCGCCATGTGTCAGGATATGAGCGTGCGCTCTGGCCGGTGGCCGTCAACTCCGCGGGTGAATCGGTGTGGCTGCGGGGCTTCGGCTTTGCCCAGCCATGCGCCGCCCCGCAGGACCAGGAAAGGGTAGCCGTGATCCAGGAGGTCTCGTTGGAACGCGAAAGCCAAGGCGGCGAGGAGAACGCGTGAGCGGAACGAGGGAAGGCAAGTACCGCGTGGTTTTGACCGCGGAGCAAATTGAGCGGCGGGTGCAGGAACTGGCCCGGCAGATTTCCCTGGATTTTCGCGGTCAGGCCATCCATGCGGTCTGTGTGCTCGAAAATGGCTTTGTGTTTATGGCCGACCTGATGCGGGAACTGGATGGAGAAGTCTTTTGCCACTTCATCCGGCCCGATTTCAACGAGGTCGGCAGCACCACCCAGATTTTTTACAGCCCGGAGCCTCTGGTGCACGGGGTCGATGTTCTGCTGGTGGAGACGGTGGTGGAAACCGGGGTCACCAGCGAGTTCCTGATGCGCAACGTCCTGGCGCGCGGCGCCACCACCGTCAAACTGGTGACCTTGCTCGACCGCCAGGCGGCGCGCAGAGTTCAGCTTCAGCCGGATTATTTTGGCTTTCTGATCGATGAGCCGTTTGTTTTTGGTTACGGTTTGGGCGCGCCCCACCGGGGACGCAACCTGCCCTTTCTGGCCACCGAAACCTAGTGTTTCTCCACTCTTTGCAGCCTGAAGGTGAGGGTTCCCCAGAACAGGCGGGCGCGCATCTGGACGGGAATTCTTTGCGCGTCGTCCGTGTACCAGAACCAGAAAGTGCCCCGGTCTTTCAGAATTCCCGAATCCGCCTCGGGACGCACGCGCACGGTGGAAAACGTGCCGGCGTCCGTCTTGAGCTGCTCGCGGCCTTCGACGGTGGCGCGCAAAGTAACCGTCCGGCCGCCATCGTTTACCGGAAACATATAGGTGCTTCCCGGCTGCAACGGCAAGGAGCCCAAATAATAGATTCCCGAGAGCACGTCGGTCACACAGGAGGGGATATCCTCTTCGGTTCTCTTCTTCTCGTTGGTCCTGAGGTTGATTTCGTCGAGCACGCTCTTGTGGCGGGAATAGTCGAAGCGAATGCCGGTCTCGCGCTTCCGCAAGCCTTCCTCGGTGTGTTTGCTGATGGACTCCGAACAAAAGGAGCGCGCGTCGAAACGCGATTCAAAGCGGTCGTGTACCCGGATGAGCAGAGCGACAAAGCCGGTGGCGTCGGCGGTGGCGACCACGTGCTTATCGCGGCCTTCGTTCTCCAGCTTCAGGCTGGCCGTTCCCGCCTTCCAGATGCGCCATTCCGCCCCATAGACGAAACGGACACCGTCCGCGAAATGGTGATTTGCCGCCGGCGGATAGATATGGGCGAGGGCTTCGATGGTGTCGCCCTTCGGCAGCAGGCGCATGCTCTGGGCTGCGGCCATGACGGCCAGCGACAGCGCCATCCCGGAGAATAATTGGTGCCGGATCTTCAGCAACTCACCTCCGCGTTTCCCCCGGGCATTTCCGGTAACTTGCAGATTCCGGGCCCGGCGCTTCCCCCCCTCATTTGGCCTGCCGGTTTCAGCGGAGCCGCCACCACAGCTTTGCGGCCAAAGCCGCCAGCATCGCGACCGCGCCGATGAAGGCATTGTACTCGCGATGGTGCAGATATCTTCTCGCCGAAAAGACGGCGGAAGTCTTGGTCCTGCCGGCCAGCTTAAATCCAAATCTTGGCACCCGCCGGGCATAATCGTCATAGGCGGGAAATTTGCTCCGCAGGAAACGCTCCTCGGCCTGGATCACGGGCAGGTAAACCAGCAGAAACAGGGCCGCCATGCCCGCCGCTATTGCCAGGCTGCGCGCGGCCACCGCGAAACCCGCGCCGATGATCAGGGAACCGAAATACAACGGATTGCGCATATAGGCATACGGGCCGGCGGTGGTGAGTTCACGGTCCTTGTGCACATAGCCGGAAGCCGCCGCGCGCCAAGCCAGGCCGCCGAAGGCCAGCACGCCGCCGCCTATCAGGGAATGCCAAACGGGGTGCGCCAGCCACAAATAGAGCGCCGCCAGAACGAAGCTTAGCGGCACGCGGACGCGGCGCGCCAGCCGGGACCAGTTCTTCATGCCCGCTCTCCGCCGGCGCAGCTTTTGCCGCCGCGCAACAATCTCGCGGCCGCTTCCAGGGCCGCTGCCGGGCTTATGGACAACATGGCATCGTCGCGTTTTGCCCGCCGTGAGTGATTGGTCACGCTTTCCGCGCTGCGCAAGACGATGGCTTGGGTGGCATAAGGACCGTTGCGCGCCGGATCGGTGGGACCAAAGATGCCGACCACGGGTACCTCCAGGGCCGCGGCCAGGTGCATGGGCCCGGTGTCGCCGCCTACGAAAATTCGCGCCCGCCGCATCAGCGCGATCAATTCGCTCAAGCTTGAGCGCAAGGGCCAAGCGGCGCCCCGGCTGGCTTGCGCCGCCGCCTGCGCCAGCGCTTCTTCTCCCGGCCCACAGTTGAGGAACGACGGCAGCCCCAGTTTGGCGAGTCCGCGCGCCACTTCGCCGTAGCTTTCCGCGGCCCAGCACTTGGCTCCCCACCCTGCCCCCGGATTCAGGACTGCGAAACCTCCGGGCGAAAGTTTGTGGCTGGCCAGTTGCTCCTCGGCCCAGCTCTCATAAACCTGGCCGCGGGGCAGCTCGGGCGCCGGCGGGGATGGCAGCAAGGCCGGGAGCCGAAGACCCGCCGCTTCTTCCCCTTCCCCCGGCAGCAGAGCCGTCAAAAGCGAGATACCCTGCTCTACCACGTGCGCGCCGGCGGCGGCTGCCTTGCGTGTGTAAAACCAGCGGGCGGCCGGCTCCCGCGGGTGGCGGAAGCCGATGCGCACCGGCGCTCCGCTGCCCAGCGATACCACGGCGGATTTCCATGCGCCCTGAAAATCGAGCGCTACGTCATAGTTGGCTTGCCGCAATTCGCGCCGCGCCGCCCGCATCGCCTGCCAGCTTCCAGCCGTTGTCAACTGCGACCGCCAGGCGCGGGTGTTGACGACGTGCACGCAGTCCACCAGCGGCATCTCCGGCGACCGGCGCTGGTGGCCGGGAGAACGCAGGAGTTCGGCCCACCGCTCTTCGATGACCCAGCCGATTTCGGCTGCGGGAAACAGCCGGTGCAGCGCCGCCACCGCGGGGAGCGTATGGATAACGTCGCCCATGGATCCGAGACGGACCACCAGGAGGCGCCGCCACGCGCGCGAATTGTGGTTGGCAAGCATCCGTCAGCGCTTTGGGCCGGGAACCGCTCCTGTCGAGTATGGCAAAAGCCTCGTGCTACCGCCGCAATTGGGCCAGCAGTTCGGTCGCCGAATGGTCCTTGGGATCGCCCACAATCGCCACTCGTCCTCCGCATGCCGCCACGGTTTCCCTTTCCGGGACGGTCTCCGCCGTATAATCGGTGCCCTTGGCGTGCACGTCGGGGCGCAACTCCCGGATCAGGGGCCGCACATCGGGCTCGGGAAAAATAACCACCGCGTCCACCGGCTCGAGGGCGGCCAGAATCTCCGCCCGCTCCGCCGCCGGCATCAGCGGACGGCCCGGGCCCTTCAGGGCGCGCACACTCTCATCGCCGTTCACGCCGACTACCAGTTTGCCCCCCAGCGCCTTGGCCCCGCGCAAATAGCGCAGGTGACCCACATGCAGAAGGTCGAAGCAGCCATTGGCCAGGACAATCCGCTCCCCCGCCTGGCGCCACTCCGCTGCCTGCGCGCGCAGCCCTTCCCGGCTAAAAATTTTTTCGGACACGTTGCATTAATTCTATCAGCCGCCGTTCCGCTAAAATCAAGGCTGTAATGGTTCTGCCCTTCGTCCGCGAATTTTTTGCGGACCTGGAAAAACTGCCTGGTTTCGCGCGCACGGCCTCCCTGCTAAAAGCCGGCGCGGGGCGGATAGGTGTCTCCGGGCTCACCCCTACAGCCAAAGCATTGCTGATAGCCATGTGGCAGCGGGCGGCCGGGCGGCCGCTCCTGGTGATTACCCTCAATAACCGGGCAGCCGAAGAGCTGCTGCCGGTGGTTCAGGCTTTCGGCGAATTGACGGGCGGGGCGCCTGCGGAGGCGGCGGTCTATCTTCCCATGCGCGATGTGCTGCCCTTCCAGAATCTTTCTCCGCACCCCGAAATCCAGGAAGCGCGGGCAACGGCGCTATGGAAAATCGCCAGCGGCATGGCCCGGATCGTGATTGCCCCGGTCCCGGCCGCGGCCATGCGGCTGCGCTCCGCCGGCTATTACGCGGACCTGGCGCGCGTCGCCCGCCGGGGCGAACCCTTGGATGCCGCAGAATTGGTGCAGCACCTCAACAGCGTTGGGTACAGCGCCACCGACGTGGTGGAAATGCCGGGCGAGTACGCCGTGCGCGGCGGTATTTTGGACGTTTATCCGCCGGAAGCCGACCGCCCGGTGCGCCTGGAGTTCTTTGGCGACGAGGTGGAATCCATTCGCAAGTTCGATCCCGCTACGCAACGCTCGCAGGCCTCCATCGATGACGCCCTCCTGCTGCCGCTCACCGATACGCCGGTGACCGAAGAGGTGCTGGCCGCGGTGCATGCGCGGCTTAGCGGCCAGCGCATCACCGGAGCCCGGGAGATTGTGGAGGAGGCGGTGCGCGCGGGCGGCGTCACGGTGTTTCCCGGCTGGGAATCCTATGCCCCGCTGGCGGCCGCGGGCGGGACCCTGCTGGATTTGCTGCCGGAAGCGGCCGTGTTGATCGACGAGCCCGCCGGCGTAACCACGGAATTGGAGCAATGGTGGGAGCGGCTGGAACAGGCGCATGAGCGCAGCGGGATAGGTAATCTGGTTCGGCCCCAGGACCTCTATGTTCCGCCGGACGATTGGCGGCGGCAGCTCGCCGCACGGGCGGGCGCCGATCTCGAGCATTTAGGGCTAAGCCGGCCGGCGGGCGCGGAACGCGAGCAAGTGGAGGTGTTGTCGCGGCCGACGAGGCATTTTCACGGTTCCGTGCCGGCCATGGTGGAGGAGGTCCGCAAAGCCGGCGCCGAGGGCATGCGCGTTCTCTTTGCCGCCGCCAGCACCGGCGAAGTGGAGCGCCTGGCCGGCATCTTCAGCGAGTATGGTCTCCCGTTCCGCCTGGGCAGCCGCGCTCCCCGCGCCGGACTCAGCGAAACCTACGTGGACGAGGCTTCCTACTTTGCCGGCGATGTTTCCCTCACCACCATCGTGAAGTCCTTCGTGCCCGATGGACTGGCGCTGCCCGGCGCCAATCTGGTGGTGTTTGGCGCGCGCGATCTCTTTGACGAGGCCGAGCCCGGCAGTCAGCGCCCCCAAGCCCGCAGGTCGAAGACCGCGGCTTTCATGTCGGACTTCCGTGACCTGGCGGTGGGCGATTACGTGGTGCACGTGGAGCATGGCATCGGCCAGTACCAGGGACTCCGGGAAATCGCCCAGAACGGCGGCATGGCCGAATTCATGGTTCTGGAGTACGCCGAAGCCGCGCGCCTCTATGTTCCGCTCACGCGCCTCGATCTGGTGCAGAAATACCGTTCGGCGGAGGGCGCCAAGCCGGCCCTCTCCCGCTTGGGAACGCAGCAATGGGCCAAGACGAAAGCGCGCGTCAAGCGCGCCATGCAGGACATGGCCGACGAGTTGCTCAAACTCTATGCCGCCCGCAAAACCGCGCGGGGGCATGGATTTTCCGGCGATACGGAATGGCAGCGCGAGTTTGACGACGCCTTCGAATTCCAGGAGACCCCGGACCAGGAGCAGGCCATCGCCGACGTGAAGGCCGATATGGAAGTGGCCACGCCCATGGACCGCCTGCTCTGTGGCGACGTGGGCTATGGCAAAACCGAGGTCGCCATGCGCGCCGCCTTCAAAGCCGTGGGCGACAACAAGCAGGTGGCGGTGCTAGCTCCCACCACGGTGCTGGCTTTCCAGCACTATGAAACCTTCAAACGCCGCTTCGCCGCCTTCCCCATCAACGTGGAGATGATTTCGCGCTTCCGCAGCGCCAAGCAACAGAGAGAAATCGTAGGGCGGGTGGAAGCGGGCAAGATCGACATCCTGATTGGCACGCATCGTCTGCTTTCCAAGGACCTGAAGTTCCATGACCTGGGCCTGGTGGTGGTGGACGAAGAACAGCGCTTTGGCGTCCGCCATAAGGAGCGGCTGAAGCACCTCAAGCGCGAGGTGGACGTGCTGACCATGTCGGCTACGCCCATTCCGCGCACCCTGCACATGTCGCTGGCGGGGTTGCGCGATATGAGCGTGATTGAAACGCCGCCCAAGGACCGCATGGCCATACAAACCGTGGTGGCGGCCTGGGACGAGGAGCTGATTCGCAGCGCCCTCGAACACGAGTTGGACCGCGGCGGCCAAGCCTATTTTGTACACAACCGCGTGGAAACGATTTGGGAGATTGCCGCTAAAGTGCAGGAACTGGCCCCGCAGGCGCGCGTGGTGGTGGGGCACGGCCAGATGGCGGAAAACGAGCTGGAGAAGGTGATGCTCAAGTTCGTGCGTCATGAAGCCGACGTGCTGGTGGCCACGACCATCATCGAAAACGGCCTCGACATCCCGCTCTGCAACACCATTATCATCAATCGGGCCGACCGCCATGGCCTGAGCGAGCTCTATCAGTTGCGCGGGCGGGTAGGACGCTCCAACCGCCGGGCGTACGCCTACCTGCTGGTTCCGCCGGACGCCGAACTTACTCCCCTGGCGCGCCGCCGCTTGGCCGCGCTGAAGGAGTTCAGCGACCTGGGCGCGGGCTTCAAGATTGCGGCGCTCGACCTGGAACTGCGCGGGGCCGGCAACCTGCTGGGCGGCGAACAGAGCGGCCACATCGAGGCCGTGGGTTTCGAGCTCTACACCTCCATGCTGGAGCGCACCATCCGCGAGTTGCGCGGCGAAGAGCGCCCGCAGCAGATGGAAACGCAGCTCAACCTGGGCTTGAACATACGCATCCCCGCCGATTACATCGGGGAAGAGAACCAGCGCCTCCGCATGTATAAGCGCGTGGCCGGCGTGGAGAACGAAGCGCAGCTCGCCGACGTGCAGGCGGAACTGGAAGACCGCTATGGCGCGCTGCCGTCCTCCGTCCAGAACCTGGCCGAATATGCCCGGCTGCGCTTGCTGGCGCGGCGCCTGGGCGTGGCCGCCATCGACCGCAAGCGCGAGCAGGCGCTCATCAGATTCAACGAGACCACGGCCATCGATCCCCGCAAGCTGGCGCAGTTCGTCACCGGCAATCGCGGCGCGCAATTTACCCCGGGCGGCATGCTGAAGCTCCCGTTGCCGGCGGCCGGGCCCGCCGAGACCCTGGCCCGCTTGCGCGAGATTTTGCATGTCTTGAGCAGCGGGGAAGCCGGGCCGGCGCCGGGGCCGGGAGGATTGACTGACGGAGAAATCGGGTAAGGGAACGGCCCGCTTACCCGGTTTTTTGTTTCTCCCCTGTTCTTGGCGGTCAACGACTCAGGGTGCGGCCTTACCGCCGGTTCCCATTCAACTGCTGCAGCAGATCGTCGATCCGCGCTTCCAGGACGTGGCGGAGGGAGAGCATGCCCAGCAGGCGGCCGCCGTTGTCCACTACCGGCATGTGGCGGTAATGGTGTTCCAACATCACCGCCAGCGCTTCGGCCTCGGTGGTTTTTTCCGTCGCCATTTCCACCGGAGTGGTCATTACGTCGCGGACCGGGGTGAACTCCAGATCGCGCCGCCGCAGGATCAGCCTTTTCAGCACGTCGCGTTCCGTGAAGATGCCGGCCACCACTCGTCCCGAATCGACGACGGTTACAGCGCCGGCATGCGCTCGCAGCATGCGCCGGATGGCATCGGCGACGGAGTCGTCGGGCGCTACCGTGGGCGGATTATGATCGCAAATCTGCAACACTGACATGGCCCAACCCCGCCATGAGCGGCGGGCTCCCGGCAATTCGCCCACCTGATTAGTTAGAACCAAAATTCCGGCTTACAGTTTACAGCGTGCGGTTTAGCGGGAAACGGGCAGCGCATCTTGCACTGTTTTTGTGTAATTGACCGATGCTTCTCCGGCGCTTACATTTGCCTTCGGACTCAGACTCTGTGAGCGGTTGAGGCAAACGGGACCCAGGGGCAACTGATCTAAAATTATGGGTTGCGTTATCCTTTAAATACAATATGTTGGGGTTGGGTCTTGACAGGTACAACCGACGGAGGTACCTTCACATCCCAGGCTCTTGTCGAATGCTAGCGGACGCGGTGAGTGCGGTCCGGCATTTTGGGAATTCGACAAGCAGGGGGGCGCTGGCTGAGGTGACCGGCGCCCGGGGTACCGAACACCGGGAGGCTGAAGCAGTGCAAGGGGGGAGAATTCACATGGCCGAAGCAACGCCACGCATCGCCGCCGGGCAAGTTTCCGATTCCGCTCCCGCCGCCCGCCGCAAGGCGCCGGGGTTGAGTTTCCGCCGCTTTTTCACGCAGGCGGGGGTCTCTCCTTATGATTCCGTGCAATGGGAAGTGCGCGATGCGCAGATCACGGACTCGCAGGGCAAGGTGATTTTCGAACAGAAAGGCGTGGAAATCCCGAAGGACTGGTCGCAGACCGCGGCCAACATCGTGGCGAGCAAGTACCTGCACGGCGCGCTGGGCACGCCGGAACGCGAGACCGGCGTGCGGCAACTGGTTTCGCGGGTGGCGGAAACCATTCGCGATTGGGGAGTGGCCGGCGGCTATTTCCGCCGGGCGGAAGATGCCGCGGTATTCCACGACGAACTGGTCCACATCCTGCTGCACCAGATGGCGGCCTTCAACTCGCCGGTGTGGTTCAACGTGGGTTGCGACCGCCTGGAACCCAATGCCGACGCCCAGAATTGGCATTGGAACCCGGAGTTGCAACGGGTGGAATTCTCCCGCACCGGCTACCGCACGCCGCAGTGCTCGGCGTGCTTCATCAATTCCGTGCGCGATTCCCTGGACAGCATTCTCACCCTGGCCAAAACCGAGGGCATGCTGTTCAAGTGGGGATCGGGAACGGGAACCAACCTGAGCTCCTTGCGCGGCTCCATGGAACAACTCTCGGGCGGCGGTCAGGCCAGCGGCCCGCTGAGTTTCATGAAGGGCTTCGACGCTTTTGCCGGCGTCATCAAGAGCGGCGGCAAGACCCGCCGCGCCGCCAAGATGGTGATTCTGAATATCGACCATCCCGACATCGCCGATTTCATCGATTGCAAGGCCAAGGAAGAAGCCAAAGCCTGGGTGCTGGTGCAAAGCGGCTACGACGGCTCCAATCCCGATTCGGAAGCGTATTCCTCGATCTTCTTTCAGAATGCCAATAATTCGGTGCGCGTGACCGACGAATTCATGCACGCGGTGGAAAATGACGGTCCTTTCCAGACCCATGCCGTGCGCGACGGGCGGGTCGCCGGCGAGTATCGCGCCCAGGAGCTGATGCGGCGGATCGCGGTGGCTACCTGGCAGTGCGGCGATCCCGGCATGCAATTCGATACCACCATCAACCGCTGGCACACCGCGAAGAATTCCGGCCGCATCAATGCCTCGAATCCGTGCAGCGAATACATGTTTCTCGACGACTCGGCCTGCAACCTGGCCTCGTTGAACCTCATGAAGTTTGCCCCCAACGGCAGCTTCGACGTGGAAGCCTTCCGCCACGCCGTGGACATCGTTATTACCGCCCAGGAAATTGTGGTGGACGCCAGCGGCTATCCGACGCAGGCGATTGCCGCGAACTCCCATGACTATCGTCCGCTGGGACTGGGATACGCCAATCTGGGAGCGCTGCTGATGGCCAGCGGCCTGCCTTACGATTCCGACGCCGGCCGCGACTATGCCGCCGCCCTGACGGCGATTATGAGCGGCGAAGCGTATTTGCAGTCTTCGCGCATGGCCGAACTGTGCGCGCCCCTGGCGCCGGTGGCGGAAGGGCTGGCGGCGCACGGCGCCAAGGCGGATAGCGGTCCCGGCGTCTGTCCCGGCTTTCCGGCGAACCGCGAGCCGTTTCTGGACGTCATCCGGATGCATCGGGCTTCCGTCAATCAGATTGGCACGGCGCTAAGTTCCAGCAACGGCCACCTGGCGGAACTGAAGAAAGCCTGTGCCCAGGTATGGGACAGCGCCCTGGCCCACGGCGAGAAGTTCGGCTACCGCAATTCCCAGGTGACGGTGCTGGCGCCGACCGGCACCATCGGCTTCATGATGGATTGCGATACCACCGGCATCGAGCCGGAGCTCGGGCTGGTGAAATACAAGAAGCTGGTGGGCGGCGGCATGATCAAGATCGTCAACAATACCGTGCCGGCCGCATTATTCAAACTGGGCTACTCGGCGGACCAGACTGGCGCCATTGTCAGCTACATCGACGCCACCGGCACCATTGAAGGCGCGCCGCACCTGCGCGAAGAGCATCTGCCGGTCTTTGACTGCAGTTTCAAGCCGGCCCGGGGCACGCGCTCCATCGCTTACCTGGGGCATCTGCGCATGATGGCCGGCGTGCAGCCGTTTATTTCCGGCGCCATCTCCAAAACGGTCAACCTTCCGGAAAGCGCCACCGTCGAGGACATCATGGACGCCTACATGGCGGCTTGGCGTCTGGGCCTGAAGGCCGTGGCCATCTACCGCGACGGCTGCAAGAAGGCGCAGCCCCTGGTGCTCTCCAAAGAACAGAAGGAAAAAGCGGAAGCCGCGGCCGAGAAGCACCCGGCGGCGCCCGCCGCCGAAGAGGACAATCTGGATGCGCCGCCGCGTTCCGTGCGCCACAAACTGCCTCCGGAGCGCTTCTCCGTTACCCACAAGTTCAACATTGCCGGCCATGAAGGCTACATAACCGTGGGTTGCTATCCCAACGGACAGCCGGGGGAAATCTTTATCACCATGGCGAAGGAAGGGTCCACGGTCAGCGGCCTGATGGATTCATTCGCGCTGGCCATTTCCCTGGCGTTGCAGCATGGCGTGGCCCTCAAGCTGTTGTGCGAGAAATTCGAGCACACGCGCTTTGAGCCCAGCGGCTGGTCGCAGAACCCGGACATCGGCTATGCCAAGTCCATCATGGATTACATCTTCCGCTGGCTGCACCTGCGCTTCCTCACCGGCCAGCAGCAATCGCTCTTCGAGGGCCTGCGCCCCAAGTCGCCCGTGGCCCTGTCCGGACCGGAGGAGAATGGCGCGCTGACGCCCACCGAAAGCGCGCCGCCGCCGCC
>Ga0326728_10001175_pt1 | contig 94205 bp, 130 predicted proteins | sample MB3enrmetagenome_FD_207602 | JGI IMG/M metagenome (GOLD analysis project Ga0326728, IMG submission 207602) | Lab enriched peat soil microbial communities from McLean, Ithaca, NY, United States - MB31MN | ecosystem: Environmental > Terrestrial > Soil > Wetlands > Peat | place: USA: New York...
GTCTGACTTGGCGTACGGCACATGTGGGTTCTGGAGTCTCGAGTTCCGGATGGAGAGGGCGGAGGGCGGAGGGAGGCGGCCGGAGTGTCTAGGATGACGGCTGACGTCCGACTTGGCGCACGGCACACGTGGGTCCTGGGGTCACGAGTTCTGGATGGAGAGGGCGGAGGGAGGCGGCCGGAGGGACTAGGAAGACGGCTGACGTCCGACTTGGCGTGCGGCGCCCGGCACACGGCACGCAGGGGTCCTGGGGTCACGAGTTCCGGATGGAGAGGGCGGAGGGCCGAGGGATGCGGGCGGAGGGTCGAGGAGGGAGACGCGGGACTTGGGGGCGCGGGGCGCCCGGCACGAGGACCGGCGGGAGCGGCCGGCGGGCGGCGCGTGGTAGGGGGCGCGATTTTCTTGACAGAGGGCTACCTGCCGGAGACTATGGACGCATGGCTCACGGGAGTTGCAACGCAGAGGAGTTCGCGTCGATCCTGTCCGAGAACCTGAGAGACGTGAGGTACGACCTGAAGACGCGCTCCGGTACGGCGACCATCCCCAACGTCGGCAGCATCGAGTTTCGCGAGAGCGCGAGCGACCCGGCAGTGGTCGTCAACCTGAAGATCACGAAGCGCTTCAAGGGTTCCGCCCAGAGCGCGCTGCAGTTTCTCGACGCCTTGACCGTCGCCTGGAGCAACTCGGACTAGCGACGATCAGACCACGAGCACTTCGGTCAGGCCGCCGACCTCGAGGGACCGCGGCAGACCGACGTCGAAGTAGGCGACTGCGAGGACGACGTCCTCTGGCGGTGGTCGGGGTCGAGCCAGTACGTGACGTCGCCGACCTGGACGTCCTCGTTGGGCTTCCTCTGCCAGCTCATTCGAGGAGGTTCAGTGAATCCGGGAGCGCGGTGGGTTCCTTGTCCTCGAGGAGGTTCAGTCGCATCACGATCTCGGCCAGCAGGGGCATCAGGTTGTACGCGCTGAGGCCGTGGCAGCTGATTATCAGCTCCTTCGTGAGCTTGGTGGTGAGTCGGGACAGGGCGTGCTTGTCGATCTTCTTGGCGTTCATGTGTGAGATCTTGAGCGAGGTGGAACCAGGAGTCAAGAGTATTTTATTGACGAACATATTTTCGGTGAAAAAAGCCATCTCGTGCGAGCCTGTCTGGACGGGGAGTCTCGAAAAAAGAAGTTTGACAGGTCGGCGGGAATCGGGCAGGGTAGTAGCTGCCTGTTCGCTTGACGTGGTTACCGTGGCCATCGTAGGGCGGCAGCCTCCCTGTCCTTTCCGGGGGCTGCCGCCCACCTCCTAGTGTGGGCAGTCCCGCGGACATGGGACACGACGTCTCGATCGAGTCGTCGTTACGCGGTCACGTCCGCCTTGGGTGACGCTCAGGCGGTGACGAGCCCGGAGGCGACTGCGAAGGGCCGCAGTTCCGGCGCGCGATCCATCTGCTCGACGGCGGTGATGGTCTGCTTGTTGGCATCGGCGAGCTCCTCGATCCGCTCGCGCAGGTACTTGACCTCGTGCTCGATCTGGTCGCTCGCCCGGGTCCACGAGGAGAGCTGGTGCTCGAGCTCCTGGTCGGTGAGGGGAGCGCCCGGTCGGTCCGCCGCCCGCAGGAGGACGGCTCGCAGCTCCGCATCGTCTTGGAAGTATGCCACGTTTTCTGCGGCGGTGACCTGGAGCTTCTCGAGCTCGCCCAGCTTGCGCTCGAGGTGCTTCGCCCGGTCTCTCGCCTGATCCAGCGCGGAGGCCGCCGCTGCGTCCACTACCTTCTGTGCGTTCGTGTTGACGAAGGTCTTGTATCGCATCGTCCCGCGCCGGATCTTCTGCGCTTTCAGCTCGCGCTCGACCTCGCGGACTATCCAGTCCAGGTCGAGGGACCCGTAGTACCCGACGCCGGCGAACCTGCTGATCTCGTTGAACGGGTAGGACAGGGGCCGCAGCCCGCCGGTGCCGTGCCCGAACCACATCGCGTCCCACTGGCGCATCAGCTCGGGGAAGCTGAGTTCCTCCTTCGCGAAAGCGTCTCCCAGGCCGGCGAGGGGGTCGTGGTGGTAGTGACTGAAGTACTTGGGAGCGCGCGGCTGGCCCACCGCCTCGGACACCGCGGCCAGGCCGTAGGTCAGGCCGGTGTAGCCGTGTCGCTCGCCGACCACTTCTGCGTAGGACTGGTTGGCTGCGTCGTACATGAGCTTGGTGTAGTCCATGGTCGTCCTCTGTGGGTCTAGCAGGCCGGAGTCTTAGCGCTTGACATCAAGGAGCCATGATATCTCCGGACGATCACGTCGTCAACGCGTTTTCGGTTGAAATTTTATTCTTGACACTTGGTTCTGTCAGGTAGAGAATTTTAATCATGGAGAACACGGAAGGCGCGCGGCGGATCTTCAAGGTGCCCGCCGAGAACATCGAGCTTTTGCAGGCCCAGGTCGACGTGGTGAACCGCCGCGTGGATCGCCTGCGCAAGTCGGGGCACGACGTGGCCCGCGTCGAGATCAAGGTGGGTGTTCTCTACACCGAGGCGAAGGCGGCGAGCAGTCAGTCTCATATTGATCGCGTGTACGCCGACGTCGAGCTGCTCTCGCCCCAGCCGCCCCGGATCGACGGCTGGACCCTGGTCGCGGCCCTCACTCACGTCGAGGGGGTGGGCACCGTCCTGCGCGCGTGTCCGGGGGTAGAGGTATCGGAGGGGGAGCTCAAGCAGTATCGCAGCGCCTCGCCCGACAACTGCGACCACTGCCACGCCGCCCGCCGCCGGTCCGACACGTTCGTGGTCAGGGACCGCGAGGGGAAGCTCAGCCAGGTCGGGCGGCAGTGCCTGCAGGCCTACACGGGCCTCGCCGACCCGCTCGCGCTCTGCTCCACGGCCGAGATCCTCTTCTCGCTCTCCGAGCTGCTCTCTGACTCGGAAGACGACGACTTCGGCGGCGGGTGTGCGACGGACCGCTACGTGACCATCGCCCACTTCCTGCCCTACGTCGCCTGCTCCATCCGAGAGAGCGGCTGGTTGTCGCGCTCGGATGCGACCGCCCAGGGCTGCAGGTCGGCTTCTACTTGCGATATGGCCTTCTCCCACGGCGTCTACGCGACTCCTCAGACCAAGGATCGCTACGTGCCGGTGGAGAAGGACTTTAACCTGGCCTCGGCGGTGATCGAGTTCTGCGAGTCGTACTTCGCCGAGCGAGACGTCGACGGGCTCACCGATTACGAGAACTCGCTCCGCGTCGCGATGGCCTCGGGCATCGCTCACCCGAAGTTCGCGGGCCTCGTCGCCTCCTCGATCCAGTTCTACAAGCGCGACCTCGAGCGACGGGCGCGCCGGGAGTCTTGGCAGAAGATGGTCGAGTGCTCGAAGTTCCAGGGTACGGTGGGCGAGCGGCGGGTGTTCGAGGGGCTCAAGGTCTTGTCGCACCACGAGCGGGGTAACGACTTCGGCGTCACTCACATCTACTCCCTCGTCGACGAGTCCGGTAACGCGTTCGTGTACTTTGCCTCGAGGGACATGAGCTTCGAGGTGGGGCAGGTGGTGGCGCTCAACGCCACGGTCAAGAAGCACGAGACGCGCGTGCCGCGGCTCAAGGATGGGACCACCGGAGCCGCGTACGCCCAGACGGTGATCACCCGCTGCTCCCTCGTCGCCCGCGTCAGGATGATATCTGCGGAGGTCAGGGAGGTGCCGGGTCAGATGGTGGCGGCCAATCCGGAGCAGGTGAAGCTCGGAGCCTGGGCTGAGTACACCAGGCCGATGGTGAAGCAGTACGTCTACCACCTCGAGGGCCTCGACGGTCGCAAGTTCGGCTATTTTTCCAACTCGCGCAAGAAGTCTCTCGTGGTCGGTTGTGCGGCGGTCGTGTCGTACGACGCGGGGGCCGATGCCGGCATCGAGTGTCCGGTCAGTCTCGTGTCGGTCGGTTAAAAATTGTATTTTGACACCTGGTTCTCAGTAGTCTATAGTTGGCAAGGAGGCTCGCGATGACAGACACGATCAAGGCAGACGCGGTGAGGGCAGCTCGCGGTAAGCGCGCGGGAGATCGTCTGGTGTCCGGGGACACGCTGCTGGACGCTCTCGCCTCTCCCGCGCTAAGCGAGCTGTTCGCCGCGCTCACGGACCTTGTCGCCGACGGGACCATCCGCGTGTCTGAGGCCCTGGACGTGTACGTCCGGGCAGGTTGGCGGCGGAACGAGCTCCGTGCGGGCGGGGAGACCGTCGAATCTGCTCGCGCCGCGGTCCTGGACGCCCTCGACGGGTTGGTGGTGCACTACATAAACATCATCGGGCAGGTCCGCACGAAGAAGACCGAGTCGGACGGGATCAGGGCGCACCAGTGCTTCAGCGACAGGCTGGACGACCTGATCGCCGCCTGCAGGCGGGAGGCGCCGGTCGTCACGCGCCCTCCGTCGCAGTGGTCGGCCCGGGTACTCGAGCGACTGCGCTCCGACCTGGCGGACACCACACGCGGACGGTCCGCGACCCGAGGTGGGAAGTGACTTCCGATCGCCTCGCGGGGTCAGGGCTTCGCACCCTGCTCGTCGAAGTACTGGGCTGGTGGGAGGAGGGAGATCGTGTCCTGGGCGCGGCCCTCGTAGCCGCCAAGGCCACGGAGGTCAGGATGAGGGGGGCGATCGGTCGGCGGTCGGATCAGCAAGAGATGTATGACAGGGCGGTGAGGAGAGTACGGGCGCTGGAACAGGCTATTTCAGACATGCGGAAGGAGATCGGGTCATGATGAAGGTCGCAGCAGTGGTTGTGTTTCTCACGGTCGGTTGCACGATGGACACCTCGAACCTCCGGGTGACCTCGAGCGCGGGCGGTCAGCTCGCAGGTCAGGCGGGGACTGGAGGGTCGATCTCGGACGGTGGATCAGTTCTAGGGGGGTCGATCGAGGCGGGTCAGTCGGCGCCGCCCGGTCCCGGTTCTGATGCCGGACCCGGTCTGCCAGACGCGGTCGGCGCACTCGATGCCGGGTCCATCGCCTCGAAGACGTCCGACCTCGCGAGGCCGATCGGCGACGTCCTGCCCGACCTCGTCGCGGTCGGTGCGCCTGACATCGTCGCGATCGGGGCGTCTGACCACGTCGCGGTTGGCGCTCCCGACCTAAGTAGTCCGGTTGATGTAGGTACGCCGGACGTCGTGTCTCCCGGGTTGCCCGATGCCGGTCAGTCGGACACGGCGCCTCAGGGCCGGACCGACGTCGTGTCGTCGAGTGTGGTGATGTTCTCCGACGGAGAGGCGGTGGGGGCCATGACGGGGCCGTGCTGGATCGTGCTCGGGTCGGTTGATACGGTGACCTCGCCCTCGTGTACTCGGTCTGGCAATAGTTGTTCTCCTGCGGCGTGGCCGGCTACTACCTCTCTCTGCGTTACTGGGACCGTGCCGTCCGTGCTGAACGGAGACTATACCAGCAACTGGGGGATCGCGATCGGGGTCAGCGCCACGCAACCTCCCTACGGTCCGATCGGTACTGCTTACTCGACCATCATTATGAACTGGACCGGTACTCCAGCCTCGGGGCTTCGGATGGTGGTCCACGTGTCGGGAGATCCGTCGACGACTACTTACTGCCTCGATGACGTGACTGCGGGCAAGAAGTACAGGCTGGTCGATTTCAATACCGAGTGCTACGGTGGTACGGGAGGTGTAGAGCTAACCGCCGCAGACGCGGCCGACATCGACCAGGTCGAGCTGCAGGTCGTGCCGTCTACCACCGCATATGATCTCAAGGACCTCTGCCTGGACAGCATCGTGTTCGGGTCGTGAGGTGCTGACATGAGCAAGTACCACCTGGAACATCCGACCCAGTCAGCGGCTTGCGGGACCCCGTCTACAGTTACCGTGCTCACGCCAGCCGAGTTCGACCACGCGCCCGACGGGCTGGCTTGCAGGTCTTGCAAGAGGATACTCGATGCCAGCCGGACTGGCAGGAAGGTGTACAGAGGTGACAACCGAGTGCTCACCCTCACGATCTCCAGCGACCTGGCCGACGCCATCGAGAAGTACGTGGAAACCGACTGGAGCGACGGTCGTGACCCGTCGAAATTTGGGGCCTTGAACGCTGTGGCCTATATCGGGGAGCAGCTGGCCATGCTCTACCAGAGGGCAAACGGTCGCTGACTGTGTAGGCGCGATCTGTCAGGAGAGGAAGGAGATCGGATCATGAAGAAGGTGAGACGCAAGCCAGACTGGTCCCTATACCGGTGAGATGGAGTCTATCCGCTGCACGTGCTCTGCGCGCTCTCGCTGGACATCCACCCCGACGACATCGACCTGCTCGGGGACCGCGACGATCCCTCGCCGGCTGAGTTCTGGCGCATGCTGGATGAGGCGGAGGAGGCGGTCAGGAGGGGCGAGCTGAAGGTGGTCAAGTGGAGAGATGCTTAAAACACGGTAGAAAGAGGAAGGAGATCGGGTCATGAAGATGGTGATCACGTACCAGCTCGACGAGGCGGGGCGCAGGGCGAGCCTGCGCGCGAACGGCGACGGTCGAGTGCACCAGGTGCTCCTGGTGGAGGCCACCCCGGAGCTGCTGGGGGCGGCGATCGCGGTGGACGAAGACGGGAGCGCCAGCTACGACCTGTCGAGCTGGCGGCACGAGGGCGTCGCGGGAGTGTACATCTCTAATCATGCGTACTCCGACGTCGTCCGCGACCCGGTGGCCGAGGTTATGAGGGAGGAGGAGCGGCGCTCTGGCCTCCTCGCCAGGGAGGCGGCTGCCGCTGCTGGGCAGTTGAGTGTGCTCCCGGAGGGATTTCGGTGGTCTGGAGCAGCGAGCGCGGTGGGTTGGTTCGACTTCTCCAAGGTCGGGAACACGCTCCGGGGTAAGCTGCTCGGGATGTTTCAGAGACGTGCTGAGGGATCTCGAAGCACCTCCGCGACGTGCTTCTTCCAGGTCGAGATCGCCGAGTCGTGTGTGGTGAAGGACGAAGATCTGCTGGTGACAGCGAAGCCAGGTGACGTGGTCAACATCAACTACGGATCGAAAACCAACCAGTGGGGATCGCTGATTGGGGAGATGAATCGGGGGGCTGAGTACGAGGTGATCGTGCAGGTGTTAAGTGAGAGGACCCCGGCTTTTGGTGGTCTGAAGTTGCGTGACGTCACGTTAAGCTACAAGGAGATCAAGCCGGCCGATCCAGGTGCGCGGACGTCATCTGGCCCGGAGGAAGCTCAGGTACGGGAGCTTGACGCGATGGTCGAGCAGTCGAAGCAGGTGATCGGCGCGCAGGTCGCGAACGTGGAGTCCGTGATCGCGAGCCTGGCCAAGATCACCTGGAAGAGGCTCAACCTGCTCGATCGGACTCGCCTGACGGGGGCGGTGAATGCCTTGCACGAGGTGGTAGGCAGCCTCAAGCAGGCAGACGTCTTCCGAGACCCCTCCTCACCGTCGTGACGATCAGCGGTTGTATCTCCGGTAGGGCAACCGCGAGGTGTAGGGCCAGTGGTGGGGAGTGAAGGACTCCCTGATCAGCTCTCGGAGCTTGTTCAGGCTCAGCTCGGACTCTAGCTTGGAGTTGTGCTTGGCCAGGGTGTGGCGCAGGCGGATCACGGCGGCCTGCTCGATCTGGCGGGTCCGCTCGCGCGTGAGCCCCATGATGTCGCCTACCTTCTCGAGGGTCTGAGGTCCTCGATCCGCGACGTCCAGCGAGCAGCTGTCGTCCGGGACCACGTCCCAGGGCTCGCGGTGGGGGTGGGTGAGCTTGATCGTTCCCGTTGACGCGTGGATGTTGAGGTAGTTGTTGTGGGGGCAGCTCACGTAGAGGCAGGGTCGACACCGGACAAACACGGATCGGGGTAGGAGGCTCGAGTTGGAGGCGACCTGTGGCGCGCTGGGGTCGTAGGCGACCCAGGCGTCGTGCTTGACGTCGTAGGCTACTTCGGCTCGGCACTTGGGACAGCTGAGGTCTCCCTCCGCGTCCTGGGTGAAGTGGACCGATCCACCACACCTCGGGCACCGGTCCGTCTCCCTGCACTCTTCTCGCTCGCCTGGTCGTCGCAGCGAGTCTGAGTCTTCGACTCGAGAGTCTCCGACTCCAGGGTCTTTTACTCCAGGGCCTGCGGCCCTGGTCTCAGGAGAATCGTCCTGGTGGTTTCGCACGTTGTTGACCACGAGCTTGAGGAGTGGTACCGGCACGTCGGGTAGGATCCTTCAAGTCATCGACTAACTTCAATTCTTGGCGAGGTGGTGATCCACGTCGCGGGAGAGTTTTAGCAGGTAGGGTCCGCTGCACGCGGGACACTTGGCTTCCAGTACCCGGAGGTCTCTCGTGCGCACGAACCAGTTGCGGTCGCAGGCGTCCAGGATGCTGGTCTTGACGTTGCGGCCGCAGGAGCACTGCAGTAGGCGGGGATCGCTCATGAAGTCGTCTTCCTCGATGTTTCTTTTCTCTTCCCACTCCTTGAACTGCGCCACCGTCATGATGTCTCGCTCGGCGAGCACCTGGAGCTCTCGCCGGCGCCTGGGGGAGAGGGGCTTCTGTCGGCTGCTGCGCACGCGTGATTGTTTTCCCATGTTAGCTCCTGTTTCTCATGAGTCCGGGTGTGGTCATGAGGTGGGGAGGACGATGGATGGGTTAGTGGTAAGTTCCTTGTTTTTCATGGTAGAGCACAGCTCGGCGTGGTTGGGATGTCCGGGCAGGTGCACGGCGCGGGCTCTGTATTCGTCGTCGCTGAACGTGTTTTTCCAGTGCCTCAGGTAGAAGACGTTGATGCTGTCGGCGCCGTGCTCGAATGCCAGTCGGCAGAAGTCGATCAGCTCACGGAAGTTGTTGTCCTGGACCACGTAGTACATGATCAGGCCGATCCGTCGATTCTCGCGGCGCAAGTCGTTGATGAAGTCGACGTTTCGCCACAGCTTCTCCCAGGAGCCGCCGCGGTTGAGGCGGTACGTCTCGGGCGTGCCGGCGTCCACCGAGACGCTGATCTGGCGTATCTGGTTTCGAGCGGGACCGAGGGCTGACCACCTGGTATCGTCCAGCAGCAGGCAGTTGGTGTGCAGTGACACCCGCGCGCGGGGATTCAGGACGGGGAGATTTCTCAGTACCTGCAGGCAGCAGGGAGAAGCGAGCGGCTCGCCAGTTCCGGAGAGGTATAATTCTTCGACCTGCTCGATGATCTTGCTCCTGAGCACGATCTCGTGTATGCGCGCGGCCCGGGCTGATGGTCTCGAGATGAGATCGGATCGACAGCTCGGGCATCTCAGGTTACAGGTCCTGTCATATTCCGGGTTCAGTATGCGGATTCGCTTCTCGAGGGCGGGTGGCCACGGGTGCTCGGTCACGGGTCCTTTGACTCTGGGTAGGTAAACGCATCCGGTGCAGAACTTGAAGCTGCCGTCGAGGATCGATCTTCTTACCTCCTCGGCTACTGGTCCGTTCCATATCTTCATCGGATCCGATTCCAGGACGTTACCCAGTCGGACGGGTAGCCAATCCGGACAGCAGCAGTAGACGTCGCCACTTTCGAAGATGTGGAAGTTGGTGAAGGGGACGTGGCAGAACATGCTATCTCACTTGATCCAGGTGAAGGACTGTCGGTTGATCTTGACGTTGTTCTTGAGGACGTCGTGGACAGCGCGGCGGACATCCGGGTAGTTGTCGCTGTAGTCGTGGCCGCCGAGCACGCCTCCCGGGCGGATCTTTGGCAGGTATGCCCGGAGGATGTCCGCGGTATCGTCGTAGGTGTGGAGGGCGTCGACGTAGACGAAGTCCAGGCTCTCGGTGGAGTAGCATGACGCTCGTGCCTGTCCGCTCGAGCGTACGAGGTTGACGAGATCTCTCTCGTGAGCCAGATCCAGGATCAGCGATACGACGTCGGGGTGTCCGGGCCAGGTGGCATGTCGAGATAACGTGCTCAGCAGGGACTGGCCGGAGGATGTTCGCGCGGTCGGCTCAGGATCCAGGCCCTCTGGCTGGTGGGATCTCCGCGTTTCCATGAAGTATCTCAGGTCGGTGAGGGTCGGTACCAGCGGGTCGATGGCGTCGAACGCGATCTTTTTTCCTGATTTTTCTATCGCGTTGGCCATGAAGACGGCTGACTTGCCGAACAGTACTCCGATCTCGACGAAGTGGGCGCTCGCGGGAGGAGCGCGGTCTACAGCCGCCTGATAGACGTCGTCGAAGTTGAACAGTCCGGGCACGTCCCGCCACGAGAGGACGGGACTCATCGAGGTACTCCGGCGACCCAGGTCGATCCCCATCGGTGTACCGCGTGCGAGGTATCGGGTAGTGCTTCTTTGTTCAGTAATCCGTGATCTTCCTGGGCGTAGCGGTGCCAGGGTATCGGGTAGAAGACGTTGGGATCGAGTAGCTTGACCTCCGGGTGTCGGCCCGTGATCTCCGTGAGATAGGGGAAAGCCAGTGAGATCGATCCTCTAGGATCTTGCCATGGTACGAGCGCGATCAGCTCGCGGAGCCAGGAGCTATGTGGAGTTGAACCTATGATCGAGCAGCCCACCTCGAGAGAAGGCTTCTTGTCAGAGGTATCTTCTTGCCAGTGGTAGTGGGTCCAGCACAATCCTGCGAAAGACTCGATACCGTCGATCAGGGGCTCGATCGACTTGATCGGCTCCACGTCGGTGTCGAGATACACTCCTCCTTTCTGCTCCAGGATCTCGTACCTCCAGACGTCCGATCGCTTTGCGTGGGTCGAGTAGGTGGTCAGGTATCCGGGATGGCGACATTCCACGATCTCGTCGTCGCATATAAGCATGTGAGGAGGTAGATCATCAGCTTCGCGCCACGTCTTGATCTTCCATCCCGGGTGCAGGCGTGCCCACCCAGCTTGCCATTCCAGCATGAGGGGATGCATGGGAGCTTGACCGAGCCATATGTAGTGGAAGGTCATGGGTAACAGGATCATGATCTGATCGTCCTCGGGTGGCGCAAGCTCGCGGGTAGCAGGGCACCTGGAGCGGTGACGACGTACTGGTTGCTGTGCTCGGGCTTGAAGGTCTCGATGTTGATGCGGTAGTCCTTGAGCGACCGTATCTTCGTGATCGTTCGCGCGAACTCCTCGTGATCCGGGTGATCGGGCAGGTGGACTGCGCGCGAGCAGTAGTCGGCGTTGGTGTAGGTGCCCCAGTTATGCAGGGCGGAAAGGCTGATCCAGCTCACTCGGTGATTCCAGGCTAGCTGGAGGAAAGATTCGATCTCGCGGAAGTTGGCGGCTTGTACCACGTAGAACAGGCCGAGCATTATCGGCTTACCGTTCGGACCCACAGATGACGACTGGATCTCGTTGATGAATTCTATGTTTTTCCATAACTTGGTCCACGATCCGCCGCGGATGGTGTGGTATGTCGCTTCAGTCGCGGCATCTACCGATATTCCTATCTCCGCGACTCGCGATCGGGTTGCGTGTCCAAGTTCTTTCCAGTGAGCTTCGTCGAGGAGAAGGGCGTTTGTGTGCAGGAACACGTCCATGTCGGGGTGGAGGACGTGCGAGTCGAGTGTCTTCAGGAAGTTTGAATAGAGCGAGGAGGCGAACGGGTCACCGAAGCCGGTGACGTACAGTCTCTTGGTGTGTGCCAGGATGCCGCTCCCGATCACGGCCTCGTGTATGAGCTTGGCTTTGTTCAGGTCGGCGAATTCTCGCGAGTGGGCGATGCGGCAACTCGGGCACGTGAGGTTGCACGACTGGTCGTAATCGAGCTTGAGGATGTGCACGACGTCAGGCGAGGGTAGAGTGGGAGTCTCGGCGACGATCGGCCAGGACCCCGTGGGCTCGGGTAGATATGGACAGAGCTCGCAGTACTTGAAGCTGCCGTCCAGGATCGAGTCGCGGATCTCGCGGATGGTTCCTCCCCTCCAGATGTCGAGTATGTTGTCTCCTCTGAGCACGTTGCCCAGTGGTCTGGGTAACCAGCCTTCGCAGCAGCAGTACACGTCTCCGTTGACCTTGACGTCGAGATGTGTGAACGGGTTGGGGCAGTACATGGTCGTGGCCGTCTTATGGTAGGAGTGAGAGCGCGTCGAAGTCACGTCCTACGTAGTAAGGTGATGATCCCACGTGGTAGACAGGTTTTGGGATTGAATTTTTTTCTCTCGTCAGCTCCACCGCCGAGTTGAGGTGGCCAGTGTGCTGGACGAGCACCGGGAAGTGAGCCGCGTATGGGACGTCGCCGAGTGCCCACGACGGCATCTCGTCTTGACCATCGCATTTTGGCCAGTCTGTTGTTATGCGGCGACAGGCGAGCAGCAGGTCCAGCGTTCGGCGAGGGAAGGTTACGGTCTGGTTGAGGACGAAAAATCGGGTTGGGCGGCAGGCCCACAGGCGTCGGTGGTTTTCTCGAGCGATCGTGGCAGGAGAAGGGTCAGCGTCGGTGTGACGCGGAACGGACCAGTCGTAGTTGAACGTGAACCACGTGACCAGCGCCACGTCAGGGGGTATCGCGGTCTGCATCACGTATGTTAGTGCGTTCTTGCAGAGAGTGACGTCGTCCTCGATCACGGTCAGGAGATCGAGGGACGGGTCCACCAGCAGTGCCAGCCGCAGCGTCTTTATGAACGCTCTGGCGGATCCTTCTTGTCGGGATCCCTGGAACACGCACCATTCGCTTATTCTCGCGAGGTGTGTATGTTCAATGGGACCGTCCGAGCATATTAGTCGGGACCCCGTCCACGAGGAGACGCCGGCTTCTTCTAGGCTATCGAGGGTGTTTTTCAGGGTGGGGTGAGGACGCGGTGCCGTCAGGAGCGCTAGCGCGTGGTGGGGAGACGGGTCCGCGGTCTCGACCGATCTGATCGTGTAGTAGAAGTCACGTGGATCCCTGGCAGCATGCAGTCTCGTGCAGCCGTGTGGGTTATCGAGAGGCAGCATGGGAGGAAAGGACGATCCAAGGATCTCCCACGGAGATCTGAACGCCTCGATCATGTGGAGACGCGACTCCAGGGGTAGTTTCTGGAGATCCTCGCAGTAGTAGTCGCAACTCATGGGATAGATCTCATGTGGTTGGTAGCTTGAGCGCGGCGCCATCTTGATTGCTAGTAGTGGTATCCAAACGTATCGAGATCCTCTCGGAAGATTCGTTCGACGGTCTCTCTTGCTTCGGGACAGCGATCGAAGTACTCCTGGTAGGGCATCCTCTGCGTCATGTTGTCGTGGGGCATCGTGCATCTTGGCATGCCGATCAGGTCGCAGACGTGATCGAAGTCGCGTTGCAAGGTCTCATATCTCACGAGAAAATTTACTCCCAGGTCTCCGTTCGACTTGAACAGCCTGGATTTCTGAGTCGCGACGAGGTGGTAGTAGGCGCTGTACTCGGTCGTCGGATCGAGTCGGTCGTCTGGTACTGGATACGGGCAAGGTAGGTTGCGTATCACGTCCAGCAGCGATCGGTGTTTCGTGACCTCGCAGAACTTCCATCCCGAGATGAAGCGGTCGAAGGGGTTGCGTATCGAAGAGAACCTGAAGTAGGACGCCAGTTCTGGGGCGTTCTCAGCTTCTGCTACTGTGGCTATGAGGTGGGCGTCTGGATGGTTCCACGGGTCGGGTCCGAATCCCAGGGCGTTCATGATCGAGGTCGTGGCGCACTTGGGCGTTGGTATGAAGATGCAGTGATGGAGGTGTGCTATCACGGTACGGGTATCCTGAGTGGATCCAGGTAGGGTGTGTGTACGCGCGCGGCGGGTACTTCCTCGTGTGTCTTCTCGAAACTTCGTCGTAATTTCTCCTGTCGGAGGAGCTGGTCTATTTCATGGTAGTGGATCCGAGGAGGTGGTGGCTGGTTGACCAGGTGCTCGCGAGTGATCCGATACAGGTTGCCGTCTTTGTATCCATGGAGCCACAGCGATCGGAGCGAACGGTCGCGCAGCAGGTTGAGGCTGGCCGGGAGTCCTCCTCCGTGCCAGTCGGTGTGTACCACGCTCGAGGGACAGGCGTGCTCGAGCATCTCCGCGCGGTGGTAGACGTCGAACGCGAAGTTGGCCCACTTGGGGTCCGCGTACGTGGGAGCTTCGTCGAGGAGTCGGGTTCTTGCGAACACGTCGAGGTGGAAGACGGCGTTGGGGTTCATGTGGAGCGGGCAGGTACCCAGGAAGTAGGGAGTGCTCGTGATCAGTTTACCTTGCCGGAGGGTGTACAGGTGGGCGGAGATCATCCGGTCGATCCAGTCATTATGCAGGGGCACTCCGTCGCCTCCGTCCAGGGTCAGGATCGAGGAGTGTCTCCCCGGGTCGACGTCCGATCCGGTCGACGCGTACTCGCGGTAGAAGTGGGACACGGTACCGCGCCAGAGGGCGTTGCACGCTGCCGGATAGCCGGAGGCCCCGAACTCAGACACGACCTCCGTGACGCAGAGCTTGCGCCGGCAGTGGGCGATCGTGCGTGTGACTATTTCGGGTCGAGGGGTGCCTGGCTGACATACCAGGGCCAGGAGTATGTCGGTCCTGGGCCGAGGCTCGATGTCCGCTAGAAGGCGGGCGAGCGACATGGTGCGGTCGAGGTCGCCGTCGTAGTACTGGAGAGCCAGGATCATGGAGTTTTGACCTGGTTTTTGGGTGAGTTGAGTCGCAGATCTTCGAGTCGCTGGAATCCTTCAGTCGAGGTCGCGTCTAGATTTTTTCCTTTCTTTCGTTCTCTACACTCGAAGCAGCGTGAGTTGACTTGTCTTATCTCCCACTCGGTTAGGTCGGAGCTGTCTTTATTGATCGGTTGCTTCGACCCGTTCTCGTTGTCGGGGATCCTTGTGTCACGACGGATCGATATGCTGTCGCTCCTGGCGTAGCTCCTTTGCATCATGCGCGGTCTCGACGGGACGGTGCTCGCGATGTCGTGATTTTTTTCTGATGACGCGTCGGTCCAGTGCCACAACGACGGGTCGGCGATCTTCTTCACTATCCCGCGGTTGGATAGTCGGTTGTACAGGTCTGCGTCTTCCAGGATTCGCGCGCCCAGGTGCTCGTTATAACCTCCCGCGTTTAGCACGTGTTCTCGGGTTGCGTAGAGGATGCCGTCGCCTCCGATCTCGTCGTCGGTTCCCGGGGCTGCTCGGCCTCCGACGTAGAAGCTCGCGTCGTCCAGGAGACATCCGTTGAAGAAGTCGAGGCTGGGTACGAAGGAGGCGTTGGGCCTCATCACGATCTTGCCGGTCGCCAGGCGCAGCTCTAGGTTGCGACACTTGGCGCCTCGCCACCTGTCCTGGTCGAGCACCCTGACGACGGCGATCCGCGGGTCCGGGTGGTTCTTGAAGTAGGGGGTGAGCGGGTCGGGGCACGCCCAGTCTACGAGTATGATCTCCCTGGGTACGCTGGACGTGATCCAGGAGGGTAGGGCTTCGTAGAGGGCTACGTTGTGCTTGTGTACGCCCGTGACAAGCGACACCGAGCGATCGTCTTCGTGGGGGCGAGTTGCCCGGAACTCCTGCGTCGACGACCACCTCATCAGGGACGGTACCGAGGGGGCGCCGCGGAGTCGATCGAGCAGGTAGCGACGCGCGATCTTTCGCAGCTCGCTCCCCTTGTATCCGTGCCACCACACGGAAGTTCTCGCGTATTCCTCGAGCAGGTCGGCTGACAGTGACCTGCAGCAGCGCCAGTCGTTGCGCACTACTGACGACAGCGAGGCCTCGCTGATGAAGATGGAAGCGTGGTAACAGTCCCACCCGTCGTGCGGGGGACACTCGTGGATCCGGGGGTAGTCGATCCACATGCTCAGGTCCAGGATCATGTTGCCGCTCAGGTGATCGCGCTGCAGGTTGTCTATACCCGGCACGCCTGACACCCTCTTGCCCGCCTTCGTGGTCGTGGCGTGCTCGGCCTGCAGGAGATCCAGCCAGTTGTTGTGCAGTGGTATCCCGTCTCCCCCGTCGATCGTGAAGATGGATCGGTGATCCGTTGCGCGGCTCGACCACAGCGAGGCGAAGTGGTCCATCACGCCGGCCCAGAGTCGGTTTGGTCCCTCCGGCCACCCCGTGGTGGCGTGAGGTAGCACGAGCTGGACGGTGGGGAACCGCTCGCGGCAGTGGTCGAAGGCGTCGTCGACGGTGGGGTCGTGCGGCGTGGCGGAGTCACGCACCAGTGCCATGACGACGTCGGTGCGGTAGGAGGGCTCGAGGTCCGCCAGGAGGTGGGCCAGCTCCATGGATCGGTCGAGGTCCTTCTTGCAGTACTGCAGCGCCAGGATCACGCTAGCCTCGCTAGTACGAGCTCCAGTAGGTCGTCCTGATATTGAAGCTCAGGTATGGTCGGTCGTCCCTGGAGGTCACGTAACAACACCTCACTGGCCACGTCTTGCAAGTAGTCGTCCTTGTAGCCATGCAGCCACACGGAGGTCTTGGACAGCTCTGACATGATCTTCTTGGTGAATCCCCGCTGGTTCCATCGGTTGCACACGACGGTCGAGGCTCTCGCATTAAAGAGGAAGGTCCGCGCGTGGTATATGTCCCAGATGCCCAGGATCTTGTCTATGGATGCTCCTGCGGGACTGGATGATGTTCCCTTTGGAGTGTCGCGGAGGGAGGGGTAGTCTTCCCACACCGAGAAGTCGAGGGCCATGTTTCCGTGGATGTGGGGATAGGCCGGTAAGTCCAGGTTCAGGAACCCGCTCACGCGCTTTCCATGCGATCGGGTCCTGGCGTGCTCGGCGATCAGGAGGTCCAGCCAGTTGTTGTGGAGGGGCACGCCGTCCGCTCCGTCGAACGTGAAGATAGACGAGTGGTCTCTCCTCTCCCGACTGAAATGGGACATGGTGCCGCGCCACAGCTGGCCGCTCCCGTCTCCCCAGCCCGATGCGCCGAACTCCGACGTCACCGGAACGACGGTGAACTTCTCACTGCAGTAGGAGACGGTGTTTTTCACCTCGCTCGAGTACGGCGTGCCGGGCTGGCATACGAGTCCCAGGATCACGTCGGTGCGAGGCATCGGCTCCAGGTCGGCCAGGAGCCTAGCCAGCCTCATCGCCGGGGTGAGGTCGCCCTCGTAGTACTGCAGTGCCAGTATCATCGGTACCTCGGTGTGCTCATGCCGGTCGCGTCTGCCCTCTCGAACAGCATGTCCACCTGACAGAGGCGATCGTCGTAGGGCCTGTACAGAGGTTCGCACACGTCGGAGGGGAGGAACCCCAGCTCCTCCAGGTGGGAGCACATGTCCCAGAAGCGCAGGGATCTCGGACCCTGTCTCCAGGTGTAGACCTCCATCACTATGGCGCAAGTTCCTGGGAGAGTAGATGGGCAGCCCTCCAGGATGGCGGTCTCGTGGCCGTGGACGTCGAACTTCAGCAGGTAGGGAGGTGTGAGGTCTCGGGCTCGCACCTCCTCATCTACCGTCGTCGTGTCGATCAGCGTGGATCCTGGTCCTTCGGTTATGTCTACTCCCTGGTAGGGGTTCTCCAGGTTGAACCGGCACGGGGTCCGCGACTTCCCCTCTCCTATCAGCGCCATCGTGAAGCTGAAATTCGGGTGGTGCCGGCAGGTCTCTTCCAGCTTCTGGTGAAACACGGGGTTGGCCTCGAGGAGGTGGTACCTGGCGTTAGGCCAGGACGCCAGCGCCATCTCGGACCAGCGTCCGTCCGAGGCCCCGATGTCGATGATGGTGCGCGGGGTAGTACGCAGCGCGAGCCTCGCCAGCAGGGCGGAGAAGCTGCTCAGCTCATTTCGTCGTGGATCGGTCATGGTCAGATGCCTTCGCACAATCTTGTTATGGTCTGGTTCCCAGGGTACAGTCCGCGCAGGATCTCGCCCTGTTCTCTCGCCTCGGCGATCCGTCCCAGCTTCGCCAGAGCAGCCACGACGAACACGAGCGACGGACCGCTCCACACCGGGTCGTCGTCGATCAGGTGGAGTACCTGCGAGGTGTCGACCCCGACCTGGAAGGCGGTCAGCGCGCCTTCCCACTCGCCCATCTTGAACCTCGCCCGGCAGAGCCTGAAGGCGGACTTGTAACCCGCTCGCTCCTCCAGCGACTGCTCGTACCAGAGCGCTGCTCCCGCGAGGTCGTGCCGCGCTTCCAGGATCTCTCCCTGCACGGCGCAGGCCCACGCCCTCTCTTCTGGATAGGGAGATACGTCGAGGTAGGCTGATATGGCGGAGTCGGTAAAATTGTCTTCCATCCCGGCCGACCTGGCCAGCCTGGCCATGCGGATCAGGTCGCCGGGTGAGATCTTCCAGTTGCTGCGCCTGGCGTGCGCGTAGAGCGCCTTGAAGTCGTTGGCCATCTTCTCTCGCTGGTCGACCCGTATCCTGCGGATCACGGACAGGCTGCCGTCGATGAGCGCCACGCTCTTGCTACCCTCGATCAACTCGCCTGCTATCCCCTCCCACCGCACGTGGGATCCGTTGCGCGCGATCTTTCCGTTGGTCGAGATCGACGGCGGCATGCCCGGTTGGCTCGGATCCGCGCGGGGGACGTAGCCCAGGTCGCTGCTGAAGCTGCTCATGGCCTCGCACACGCTCGCGGCGTAGCTCGGGTTGACGAGGACGTCGTCGGCGTCGAGGGTCAGTTGCCAGTCCTGCGACGATCGGCCCCACCCCAGGTTCCGGACGCTCGCCCAGCTTGCTACCAGGGGACGATCCGTGAAGGGTCCGGTGTATCGCTCGCCGTTCAGGGGAGATCCCGCCTCGTAGCTCTCTCGGCGGTCGTCGAAGTAGAGGTGAGGGTATGAGCCGGGGTTCACGTCCACCAGGCTGTGCGGCTTCGCGACGGAGGCGAGGCGGTCGCGGATCGACGCGATTTCGGGAGCTTCCACCACCGTGACTATCACCTCGTCCGCGTGCGGACCGACCTCGTCGAGTACGAGGTCGGGTCGGCATCCGGGCCAGGTGGTCAGGCATAACGTGATCCTGGGTTTCCGGTCGGACGCGAACTGTCCTGGTTGCCGGAGTATTATTTGTCGCACGATGACGTCCTCGTTCATTCGTTACCTATGTGGAAGCGCTTGACCGTAGTCGGGACGGCCGCCGCGCGCAGTACCTTCGCCATCAGTCGCCTCCCGCTCTCGTTCCAGGAGTGTACGTACGCCCTGCGCGGTCTTCTCCGCGCGTCCATCCGGGCCACGTGCTCCGCGACGTCGAGCCCGCAGCCCGGTTCGGGGTTGCCCGTCCTCTCCAGGTCGTAGTCGAGGAAGACGACGTCGTAGCGCGGTGACGAGTCGAGCCAGCAGATCGCCTCGGGCGCCGTCCAGGCGTGGTCCAGGTGCAGTCCTCTCAGTATCCGGTCGAACTCCGCGTGCCGGTCCGGGTTGTCGTCGAGTACCAGTATTCTCTGCATCTGCGCCTCAGCGTCGCCCCTCGGGTGTCGCCGTCACCTGCGTCGGCGTGGCGTCTTCCGGCTCGAAGTACCTGTGGAGGCAGTCGGTCAGGTACATCCCGAGCTCGTCCAGGACCTCCGGCGAGACGTCGGGGCGGCCGAACGCTTGCACCAGCGCCTGCTCGTCGTCGACCACGGCGAACACTGCTATGGCTGGCTTGACGGCAGACCGGATCTCCAGCGCCCGCAGGCCCCCCCTCGACATGTGCTCGAGCAGATCTCGCGGCGCGAGCTTCCTGCCCAGGATCCGGTGCTCCACGATGGTGACCAGCGGTCGCATGACTCTCGAGGAGAAGCGCGTGAGTTGGTTGATCCTCACGATCAGGTACCAGAGGTTGAGCAGGACTAGCCGGAGTATCAGCACGGCGAGGTCTCCTGGTCTTCTATCGTGTCGCAGATCTCCTCCCAGTCGATCCGGCGGCACGGCCGGGTGGAGCTCTCGTCGATCTTGCTCAGCGAGCGAGCGCACGTCCTCACGTGAGAGCGGTCGGCGGACCGGCCCGAGCGCAGGAAGTCCAGCTCCCGGCGGGCGATCTTGGTCAGAAGCGTCCGGTCGCCCTCGCAGGACCTGGGCTCGTCTCCCCGCTTCATCACCACCAGTACCCTGGATCGATCCCGCAGGGTCATCTTGACCTCGTCGCTCGCTCGAGATACCTGCAAGGTCAGTCGCGTACGGCCCAGTACCGGCACGTCGTACTCCACGGCGTTGTCGGTCAGGCGTCGCTCGGACGCGAGCAGCCTCACATGCCTGCACACGGGCGCCCTGAGGTCGCGCCGCGTCCGTCTCAGGCAGTGGTCGCACGTGCTGATCCAGGGGACCGGTCCGGTCGTGGAGCGAGGGTCGTAGACGATCCCGCACTTGCATCCTAGCCACGAGAGGTGGATCACCTCCCAGCCGGAGTACGGGTCCGCGTAGATCGTCGCCCTCAACCGACCGCCTCCATGGCCAGTACCCAGAGCACCGCGGCCTCGGGGTTGACGTCGATCGTCGCCTCGAGCACCTGCGCCTGCTCCGCAGACAGGTGGGCGAGTACTTCCTGGTAGGCCTCGAACGGGACGCCGAAGTGGATGAAGAAGGCCCGCTCGTCGGTCTCCCACGGCGCCGGCTGGCGCACTATATCGTGCGCCAGCCCGCTCACCGCGCGGACTGCCCTGAGTGTTCCCAGGAGGTCCATCTATAGCTATTGGGGCTGGTCGCTGGACCGGTTGGCTAGGGCGGCGGCCACGTCGGGCGGGATCCCGCCGCCGGGAGGCAGTACCACCTGCTGCACGCCCGGAGGAGCGGGAGGAGGAGCGGGCGGGCCCGGAGAGATGAGGTCGGGCGTCACGGGCGCTCCGGGAGGCAGCACGGCCCTCGTGCCGTCCGGGGCCACGACCCTCGTTCCCTGGGGCGTCACGAAGACGTTGGCGATCCCCGGCTGGATGGGCGGGGCGCTGGGTATGGACGGGTCGAGCGAGGGCGCCAGGCCGGGGTGGGTGATCGGTACGGGAGGCGGCAGGTCGACCAGGACGGCTGCCTGGTCGGCGGGCTGGGCGGCGGGACGCGCGACCGGGATCACAGCCTGCACGGGAGGTTGGACGGGAGCCGGGGCGGGAGCCGGGGCGGGCTGCGCTGCTTGCTGGTCCTGCTGTAGTCGCTTGTAAGTATCGAGTATGACGTGATGGAGCAGGGTCACGTGCTGGTCGAACAGCTTCTGGCAGGCTGCCTGCAGCGAGAAGTGGGTCGACGCGTTCTCGAAGTCGTAGCGGAGTCCTTTCATCTCCAGCTGAGCCATGCGTAACAAGTCGTTCAAGTACTGGGTGTCTGCTGTCCTGCTCATCGTGCTTCCCTCGGGTGGTTTGGGTGCGGACGCAAAATGCGCCGCCTTGAGAAACTTTATTTGCTCGGGCTAAAAAAATCCTTGAACCGGCTCGCGAAGCTGTCACCGCTCGCCTCGATCTTCTGCAGTACGGCGTCCTTGGGCTTGTCCGTGGCGGCCGTCAGGCGGTCGCGCAGCGGTATCTCGGTCGGCATGGCCTCGGCGTCGACGACGTCGTTCTTGCCTGATTTCCCGCTGACGTCGTTGGGCTCTCCGGGCGGTTTCTGCGTCGCCTGCTTCTTGGTCCCGCTCCCGGGGAGCTCGTTGCGCTTGCCGATCACCATGCTCTTGCGCCCTTCGATCCAGCGCGACTTCTTCTTTTCGTACTGGTGCATGATCTCGGCCAGCGTCATCTTCTGGGTGTCGTTGAGCATGCTCAGGAACTGTTGCTGCTGCTCGTCGGTCATGTTCTCGAGCAGCGAGCTCATGAGCATCAGGGACTGGTCGTCCTCCGGCAGGATCGCCTTGCCGGCGATGCGGTTGATGATGACGGGGGCGAGGGCGGCTATCTTCGCCAGTCCCTCCTCCTTGAGCGCCAGGTTGGCCTCCTCGCGGCGCTCCTTGAGGCGCCTGTCGGTGGCCATGTTCATCGTGTCCTGGAACAGGATCATGAAGTCGATCTGCTGCTGGCTGTAGCGCTCGTTCATCTCGCTCAGGCGGGCCAGCTCGCGGCGCTGGGTCTCCATGGTCATGCCCGAGACCACCGACATCTGCCTCATCATGACTTCCATGTGGCGCATGGCCTGCGCGGCCAGTCCCTTCTCGCTCGCCGGCTCGGACGGGCTCAGCTGCCGATCGAACTCCGCCTCGGTCGACGGTGCGACGCGGAACATCTTACGTACTGCAAAATTACGGTCCTTCTCGTAGTAGGCGTAGAGCGCGTACAGCTGCACTCCCGCGTTCAGGTCGTCTGCGTCGCGCTGGGCCGCCGTCGCCACCGTGTGCAGGAGCGGCATCATCCCGTCGTCTTCGGCGCCAGGGTCGAGCTTGACCTGGTGGCTGCACACGTCGCCCTGGTTCTCGCGGTTCACGTTCAGGTGACGCAGTGTTACCTTATAGCACTTGCCGTGCAGGTCGGTGTCGGGGTAGATGACGTGCTCGTGCACCCACGGCCGCAGCTCCTGCTCGATGCGGGTCAGCTCGTCTACGTCGCCCGTGCTCATGCGCGGGGTAGACTACCTCCCTCAATTCACCATAGTCAAGGGGGTCGTCCGAGCGCTAATCTCATCTTGACACCTCGGACGCCGGGGGAGATTTTTGCAAACGCGGTTGAGTCGCAGACTCTCGCCGATTCGTCAGCGGACGCCGGTGAGCTTCCCGAGCTTGCGCCCGGCCGCGTTCCGCGCTCGCTTCACGGTCTCGTAGTCCTTCTTGACCGTCGAGCGGGAGGGCTTGCCGAAGGCTTTCTCGCCGATGGCGTGGTAGGCGCGGTTGAGCTTGTTGTACTCGCGGCGGGCGGCCGCGATCTGCGTCTTCTTCGAGGTCCTGGGCATCTTCGTCTTCTCCTGGGTAGGGGTTAGCGGACGTGGACGTTCACGGGCAGGCCGCGGCCCGGGCGCTCGCCTCCTGCCATCACGTTGGCGGTGGGGGCGAGCGGCGTTCCGCGGGTGACGGGGAGCTTCTTGGCCTGGCTGGCGTCGCCGGCGCGGACCTCGGCGGGCAGGCCGCGACACGTCGAGGTCACGCTCTGGGTCGTGACGTGGGACCTCGTCTGGAGGTCGACCGGTCGCGACTCGGTGGGCAAACCGACCGGGCCCGAGGCAGCAGTCGCGGGGCTCGGCGCCGCTGGCAGCTGGTGGTCGGCGGGCCGGGATTCCGTCGCCAGGCCCCTGTGCAGCGCCTGCGCCTGCTCCTGCGGGGGAGCGGGCACCTGGCAGTTGCCGGTGGAGCTCCGCACGGCCGCGGTGGCCGGAGGCGGCGCCGGGAAGGACTGAGTCGCCGGACGCGCCGCGGGGTTCATGTGGTTGGATGTAGACATGGGCGCCAGTATATCACGGGGCCGGCGGGGCGTGCTCGTAGAGGTCGGCTAGCTCCGCCTGCTCGGCGTCCGACCTCGGGAAGGAGTACTTCCCCTCCCCGATCTTGGGTCCTCTGATCCACTTGGGGTCGTCGACGTAGACGAGCTTCCCGGGCACCCTCGCCAGCGTCCGCTCCACGCGGGGGCGGGTCTTGGGCCCGAGCTTGACCGCGCGTGCGTAGCCCCAGCGGTCTCGGATGACGCTCCCGGGAGGCATTATGAGCAGGAGGTAGGGCTTCGTACTCGCCTCGACGAAGCTCTCGTCCGACCCCGAGCTCACGTACCCGGCGCCCGCTGCCTCGTTCACCTGCTCGGCGAGCTCCTCGAACCGCCGGCCGTGCGAGGGCCTCTTGACACCGAGTCTCATGAGCGCGAGCTCCTGGACCGTGATGGTCATGGCCTCGACGTGGTGGACCACCTCGTGCGCTACGACACGCTCGAGCGTGCTCGGGTCCACGAGTATCCTCTCCTGCAGGTAGATGGTGGTGGTGACCGGGTCCCTGGGCGACCACTCGCAGGCTCCCAGCCAGGGCTCGGAGAGGCGGTTCACGATCTTGACGACGGGCAGGGCACCCTCGAACCCGAGCACGTCGAGGTACTTCGCGACGTACTCGTCTATCAGGGGTAGTGAGTCAGGTAAAGACATGATCTTAATGCATGAAGTAGTCAAGTAGCCGCTGTGAGCGGGCAGCGGGATCTCCCGACAGGTTAGATGTCGAGATCCCCTGCTTGGCCATCTCGTTCTTGGCCCACAGCTTCGCGAGGATCTCGTAGTTTTCTTGGGACTTGGAGGGTCGTCCAGACTTTTGATCTTGCTCAGCTAGCTGGACGGCGTGCTCGGTCCAGAGCTTCGTGTAGAGCTCCTGGATCTCTCTATAGTTGTCGGGTTCCTGGGGCGAGTGAGGACGAGAGGTTTCCTCATAGGTCGGGGAGGAAGCTGGAGCGGCTTCCTCATAGGCTGGAGAGGAACTCTCCTGAGTCTCTGCGGTCTGCGACTCTTCCTGTCGCCTTTTTTCTTGTTGTGGGTTGTCGGAGGGTTTCGCAGGGGGAGCTTTGTTGGCCGCTTGCAGTAGGTAGGCTTCCGTGCTCTTGTCGCCGAGTTGCTTCGCGGCCTTGGCTCCTGTCAGGGCTTCTTGCCTGGAGATCTTGCCTTTAGCCGCTTTCTGTCTAGCCACTCTCGCCTGCCTGACGAGTTGCTCTTTCTGCTTTACCGACGACTTGGGTAGGACAACTCGGCCGGTTTGTATGGTCGTGATGACCGCCGCGCTGAGGTCCGCACCTTCCAGGATCTTTTTGGCGCGAGGGTCTCCCTTCTTGGCGGCAACCTTGAGCTTCTCGTATCGTTTGATGGAGTTGGGATCTTTTCGCAGTACGCCCCTGGCGAGCTTGTTGCCGTGGGCCAGGTATTTCCGATCAGTGGGGGTATTGGAAGCGAGCCTCACGCTGCGAGTTAGCTTCATGGCTCGCACTCGGGTGATAGCTCTACTGTCTCCCCGGTTGGCGAGGGACACCTGCTTCTTGACGTAGTTCCGGTAGATTGGGTGACCCTGGGCGGATTTCCTCTCTATGGCAGAGAATGACCTCAGTTGGGTTTTGTGGCTGTGCTGCGACAACTTGCTCGAGAGCCAGCTAGTGAATCCTCTACCTCGTGGATGGCTGGAGGATGACTTGAGTGACGGGCGCGAGCTGCTGTGAGTCTTCTTCGAGAAGATCTTGGAGAAGGACGATGGTCTGTTGCTGTCGCTTGATTTTCTCGAGAAGATGGACGAGTTGTGGCTGCTCCCTCCTCCTGACCTTCGGGAGAATGCTCTGGAGATGGTATGACCTCCTCTCGAGAACGCGCTTGAGAGTCGGGTGGTGAAATGGTTGCCATCTTTGCCCACGAGGGACTTCAGTTCGTCGTGGGAACTTAGGTCATCCGAGTCGCTCCTCTCCATTCTCTCTTCTGGATTATCGAGATGAGTACCCATTATCTGGATGGTCATGTTCGTTCTCCCGAAGTGAGATCGCAGATCTCGTCGACCCGGGTGGACGTCCAGTCGAACTCGTCGACGGGCGACCGGGCGGAGATCGCGCGGTCGAGCCACGAGAGGACGTCTGGGCTGAGGTCCAGCATGGCCTACCGGAACATCAGAGACCTGGTCTTGGACAGGTGTTCGTGGAGCCTGGCGGCGTCAGAGACCATGTTCTTGGCGGTCGACAGGAAGCGCAGGCGGTCCTTGATTCTAGTGGGGAAGTGGTCGTGCACGATCCCCGAGACGAGGGGGCCGTAGTCCCCGTAGGTCTCGCAGGCATATTTGACGAGGTCGTCGTACGTCGACTTCAGTTCGTCAAGCAGCCTCTGGAAGTACTCGGCCCTCTGGCGGTGGGCGTCCTTGGAGGTGGGTATCCCCCACGAGAGGCTGTACTTGATCGCCACCTTGGGCTCCTGGAGCATGGTCACCGGGCCGTTCCACCGGGGCATCTTCACCCTCCGGGCGTAGATCGGGTCGCCCAGGACGATCTCGGCCTCCTTCTCGCGCAGATCTCCACCGGGGGAGCGGTACTTCTGGTACATCTGCTCGAGGACGTCGTCGAAGTGCACAGCGATTGATCGGATCATAGTGGGTGGGTCCTTTCGGTATGGGTCAGAAGGGTAGGGGCTCCTCGGCGGTCCGCGTGCGCTGCTGGTCGTCGCCTCCGAGCTCGTCGTCGGCGAGCGGCTCCCAGGCCAGCGTGGTGCAGAGCTTGTTCGGCACCGGCTTGCCCGCCTCGCGCACGTGCTTCGTGAGCTTCGTGAACCCCTCGTCGCACAGGAAGGCGTCGAGGTGCAGGCTCCTGTGGTGCTCGTCGCAGTAGGCGAGCTGCTCGAACCGGGCGCGCGTGGGCCGGGCGTCCTTGCGGGTCCGCAGGTCGAGGGCCGGCCGCCAGCGGGCCGGCTTCTCGCAGTCGTCGTGTGAGCAGGTCGTCATGTTTTCTTAGGGTTCTTAGTCCCAGGCCATGTCGTTGATGTCGTCCTTGCCTCGCCCCGCGGCCATCTTGAGCGCAGCCAGGTGTTCCGGGGTCACCACCTTGACTGGAAGATCCATATTGATCGAGTCGTAGATCGCGCTGCGGTAGAGGTCGGCGTACTCGTCGTCGCGGACCACGACGTCGACGGGCTGCCCCCGCGAGGTCTCGGAGGCGAAGCCTCCGTACGGGAGCTCGCGGAGGATCGGCATCCCGGGGACGTACATCTCGGCCGCGAAGTCGACGTCCTTGGTCAGGCGGTCGGAGCCGTAGACCTCCATCGCGACGCCTCCGATCAGGGCGACGTCTACCCCCTCGGCCTTGGCGACGCGGGCCACCTCGGCGATGGCCTCCTCGACGGCCTCCGGGTTGAGGAACTTACATAGGCTCATCAACCGTACCTCGCGGCCCGCTTCTGCGCGGCCTGGTACTCCACCTGGGCGAGGGGCAGCTTGCGGTACTCCGCGATGTCCCAGTCGGGGTGGTACTCGTAGTGGGCCAGGTCCACCATGGGACCTCTAGGAGTCATGATCGTCTTGTCGCCGAGCCAGTCCCCGCCGCGCGACCGCGCGTAGGCCCCCACCCGGGCGTAGGCCGCGACGTCCTTCTTCTTGGTCGCCGGGTCGATGATTATCAGGTGGTAGGCGCGGCCGACCTGGTGCCAGTCGAGCCTGCCGGAGGCGATCCCCGACTTGCCCTCGTGGTAGAACTTCTCTGACATCTCCGGGGTGTAGATGACGTCCTGGCCGTAGAGCTTGGCGGGGATGCCGTGCGAGCGGGCCCAGCCAATGACCTCGACGACGTGCGCTCGGGTGCTGTCCTCGAGCAGCTTGAGCGCCTTCATCTCGGCCGGGCTGAACGAGAGAGGCAGCACGGGAGGGCGCGGGCCGCGCGCCCAGTTCGCGTCTGTCTCTCGTTGTAGCAGCAGGTCGAAGGCCATGACTCAGTTTCCGGACTAGTCCTCGTGTATGGCTCGCAGCCGGTCGAGGAAGCCCTGCTTGAAAGCCGGTTTCTTGGAATTCTTCGGGAGCGGCAGGTGGGCGATCTCGGGGATGTGTCTGTGGGCCTGGGGGAATACCTGCTTCCACGCCAGGATGTACTCGATCGCCGACTTCGGTGCGTACTGGGCCACGAGCTGCGCGTGCTCGGCTCCCGCCTGGTAGTCGGCCGACTTGCCGGTAGATCCTCCCTCACGGTACTTCTTGGGTAGGAGGTGGTCGTATTCTCCCTCTCTGGCCTCGCGTTCGAACTCGTCGCGCCACTCGGCCGCGACCGCCTGCCGGACGGAGACGGGGAACATGGCGTACCAGGAGCCCCTGAATTCCTTGGCGTACTTCTTGGCCCCCTCCTCGGCGAGGTGCATGTACGCCTGGATCGCCCTCTCCGAGTCGTAGTCGCCGCGGGCGACCTTGGTCACCAGGTTCCTGGCGATGGGCTGCTTGATCCGCCGGTAGAGGTCACCGTCGTTGTCGACGAAGAGGACGAGCTCCCGGACTGCTGTGTCGTCAGTGGACATCAATGGATCCTTTCGCTGGTCGACTCAGTTTCCTCGCATGGCGTCGAGCACCGCCCGCATCCGGGTGAGGTACCCGCGCGCGAAGTCGGGTGACTTCGCGTACTTGCGGTACTTGGTCGGTGTCCATACGTGGCTCGTGGCCACGATGTGCTCGAGCTCCGCCTCGGATAGGTTCGAGGAGGCGTCACTCGCTAGGTTGTAGCCGTCCGTGTACGCCCTGGAGTGCTTCGTCCGGCTGCTCGCGGGGGCGGGAGCCGGCTTCTGGTACTTCTTGGGCAGGAGGCGGTCGTAGTTGCCGAGCTCCGCCTCGCCCTCGAAGCTCTTCGCCCAGGCCTCCGCCGCCTTCCGGCGCACTGCGATCGGGAAGATGAGGTGCCACTCGCGCTCCCCGCCTCCGTGCTCGCGCGCGTACTTCTTCGCGCCCGCCTCGGCCAGGTACGAGAAGGCCTGCACGGCTCGTGCGTGGTCGTACACGCCGCGGGCCATCTTCGTCACGAGGTTCGTGAAGATCGGGACCGCGTGCCTCTCGTACAGGTCGCGGTCGTTGTCGACGAAGAGCGTTAGCTCGCTGACCACTGATTCTTCGGTGTCGTAACCCATGGCGCGATCCTTTCGAGGGTATCTTACAGGTACTTGCTGACTATCCGATCAATTTTGGACTTCCGGCGCTCGGCCTCCTCGCGCGAGAACCCGATGGCCACGGCCTGCTTGCCGCGGCGTCCTGCGCGGTACTCCTGCTCGATGTACTCCGAGACCTTCTCCCGCCGCTCGCGCGGCAGGGTCTGCGACCCGAGCTTCGGGTACTTCTTCCTCTTCATGACTTCCTCCTCGGTCTGCGGTGGCGGATCCTGTCCTCGAGCCTCTTCGCGACGTCGTGCGCCCGCGAGTAGGTCCACCCGCGGCGCATCTTCTCTGCCTCCTGGCACTCGTGGAACGCGATGAGGGGCCACTCGGACTGCGCGATCTCGCTGTCTATCCAGATCTCTCTGCGCGAGATGAACCTGTAGCGGAACCCGTTCCCGCCCTGCGAGAAGTCCGAGTCGTGATGGTCGCGCACGTAGGTACCGTCCACCAGCACCACGTGCAGTCCGTGCGGGCAGGTCTCGTCGAGGTAGACCTTCCACGACTGCCCCGGCCTGTCGTGGCGGGGGTCGTGCGCGCGGGGGCTCGTGTGCCAGGTGGGCATCGCTTATTCCCAGTTCCAGGGGTGCCGCACGAGCTCGGCCATGGGCACCGCCGGCGTCTCCTGCGTGCGGCGCAGGGGGTAGCCCTCGTAGGCTGTCGACAGCTCGCGCCGGTAGCGGCTGTCCTCGGCCCGTCTGCGCACCTGGGGGATCGCGCAGAGGAATATCGCCGCGAGCACGCCCAGTCCCTCGGCCGCGTGTGCCGGGCCGCGTCCGCCGCGGGAGACGTCCTGCGGGATCTGCCTGCGGAAGAAGAGGTCGTACGCCACGGTGGTCCCTCAGCGGTGCTCGAGCAGCTCTGCCGAGGCAGCGCGCGAGCGGACGGTCGCGGGGCCGACGCTGGGGAGGCGCGCGGCTCCCGGAGTGAGTAGGTCTACGCAGGCGTCGTCCAGCTCCATCGATGCGATCGCGATCAGATCTTCGGGTGACGGGTTCCCAGGTCGTATGCGACCGCGCTTGTTCGCGGTGAAGGCGCGACAGGCTTCCTGCACGTTCTCGAAGTTATTCAAGTTCAGGGCAGCCGATCCGGAGCGCAGGTTCTCGGTGAGGACGGTGCGGAGTTGTCCGACGTCCGGATCTTGGAAGAGGGCGCAGGCGCGAGCCAGGTCACTGCCGGCCTGGCGGATGCATACCATCGCAGCTCCCTGCAGCTTCTCGGCGGCCTTCTGGAAGGCCCGCTCCTCTCGTTCGAACGCGTCGTCGCACGGTTTCCTAATGGGCATCATGTCAGGTGTTCCTTTCGTTCAGAGGAGGCCACCCAGCAGCATCGTGCTCACCACCCCGGAGACCACCCCCGTGAATATGTCGCGCCCCGCGGATCGGACCGGTTCGTCGTGGTCCGCCGCCAGCGCCCGTATGTGCGCCCGCAGCTCGGACGCGCAGCCCGGGCATCCTGCTTCCTGCGCCAGCTCGTGGGCGGCGCCCATCTGGGTGAGCGTGGCCCGGCCCTCGCGCGCGATCTCGATCGTGTGCTTGAGTTGCTGGACCTCGTTCGGGGCGAGCTTGCGCATCTCCTACTCCCTGCTGGGGAAGACGATCGCGTCGTACTCGGGAGACTCGTCGATCATGGCGGCGAGTCCAAAGAGGGGCTTGCGATCTAGGTATCCAAAATTGCTGAGGGTGATGAAGTGGCGCTGGTCGAACTGAGGTCGCGCGACCTTCTTGAGCATCTCTCGCACCTTGGCCGGAGTCAGCTTGCTCGTCACCAGGTGAGATTCGACGAGCAGGGGTCGAGGATCGGTTGAGTTCTGGATCTTGTAGAAGTTGAGCAGGCGGGATTGAGTGTGGCCTACGTAGTCGTCGCGCATGGGCACCACGTCGTCGTCGTACCCTTCCGACCACTCTTCTACGCCGTACTCCGACGGCAGGTGTCCGTGGTATCGGGCCCACTGGGCTTTCAGCGACGTCGCGATCTCGTCACTGGCCGCGTGGAACGCGAAGAGTGGTTCGGGCGGAGATCCCTCGCGGGCCAGGTAGAGCACGTATATCTTGTATGCCTTCATGGGTTGTCTTCCTTCACCGCAACCTGCTCGCTTGTCGTGGAGAGGGGGTTGTCGCCGTACGGGGTGAGGTCGCACAGCTTGTAGTTGCGCCCCTCGCTCCCGCTCGACCACTCGACCACCGCCTTGCGCCCGTTCGGGTTGAACGTCAGCGTCACCGTGACGGGCCTCGCCGGGGGCTCGCAGCGCACGCAGTAGATCTCGCCCCCGGTGGGGAGGGCCCCCGCGCGGCGCACGGAAGTCGCCTTCCCCATCATCCGGGAGGCGACGTCCAGGGCTATCTCCTCGAGGTTCTTCACGTCCTCGCCTACTCGTCGCCGAACTCCTCGGCCGCCGCGTCGATCTCCCGCTCGATCCTCTTCCACTCGGAGTCGAGTTTTCTTTTGTTCGTGAACCAGTCCGCGGTCACGAAACCCTGACCATCGTTGGTCATGATCGCCCCTCTGTACTTCCTGAGCTGCGGGTGCTCGAACGGGCCGCGCATGAGTGTGTAGCACATGTCGCCTTCATACAGCGTGTTTCCGCTGCCATCGAGCGACAGCTCGTAGAGGTACGCGTCCGCGTAGTCCCCGAACTTGCCGGGACCGTAGCCACGCGCTCTGCCGTCGGGTCGTCTTTGATCGCCGTGCCCTGGAAGAAGTCGAGGGTCATCCTGCGCCCCTGGTACCGCAGGGTGCAGGTGTAGGAATTGGAGCTCTTTTGCCACGCGTCTAGCTTGTCCCACTTAGCGCGGCACCCGGTGACGCAGGTGACGGAGACGTCTCGGCACAGCTCATCAAGTGTCATAGCGGTCTTCCTTTCCAAAAAGCTATTTTATCGCCAGCAAGAACCAGGTGTCAAGATTGAATTCCTAGCTCCAGCGCTCGTTGAGCTCGGGCTCCTTGATCTTCCTGGGGTATTCGTCGAAGTTGTCGAGTCCGAAGTGCTCGCCGACCGCCATGTAGGCACCCGCCCGGACCTTCGGGTCGGGCGAGGTGAAGGCCTGCGCCAGCTCGAGCGGGGTCGTGCCGGTCGACCTGGCGACCTCCTCCAGGCTCTGCTCGTCGCCGAACCACTCCTCGTACGAGGACACCGGGTGGGGCCACGACGGCTCGTAGCCCTCCGGCACCAGGTAGACTTTCTGAGGATCGGTCGGGTCGGGCACGAGCTTCTTGCGCTCGACCTCGAACTCGTGGAGCAGGAACATGGGCTGGTCGTACCCGTCCTCGTCCTCGTAGGTCCCGATCTCGTCTGCCACCTCCAGGGTCGGTTCGGACCCGTCCTTCTTTACCCGCAGCCACTCGTGGTCGGTCTGGTACAGCGTCTTCCACTCTCTTAGCTTCGGCATGTCTCAGGTCCTCCTCAGACCGACCGGCCCGCGTCTCGTTAGTCCGCGGGCCAGGCCGGATACGTACGGGCGGCTCTCGTTCTTGTTCTCGAGCAGGTAGGCGACGCCCAGCACCCCCGCGAGACCGAGGGCTGCTGGGACGAGGACACGCGCCAGCGTCACGGGCGGGGCGCTTGCCTGTGGTGAGCCGGCAGGCGAGCTGGCGGATGGAGCACCGGCGGGCGGAACTGGCTGTACTTTCCTGCTCAGCTCGGCCAGGCGGGCCGTGTACTTCTGGTTGGCGTCGCGGAAGTTGACCAGCTCGAGGTAGTCCGCGCCCCGGTACTCGCCGTTCTTGGGCGTCGAGAACTCTTGCCACTTCTGCAGGAACCGCCCGAAGGCCTGGCGCTCGGGGACGGGCATGCTCTTCCCCAGGCGCACTATCGTCTGGAAGTTCCGCTGGATCGCCTCCCCCACCTGCCTGCCGAGGGCGGGGGCGTCCGCCTCCGCCTGGACGTCCTGGTAGTGCTCGCGCCTCTTCTTCTCGGTCATGAACAGGGGAGGGGCCGGCACCTGGCCGCAGGAGCTGCCCCGCTCCCAGCTCCGTCGTGTCATGCCCAGCAGTAGGTCCCTTGCCATCGCTCATTCCTCCTGGTACGCGTCGGGGACGCCGACCACTATCGGGCGCTCCGCAGCCGAGGTGATCCACTTCACCCCGAGGTACGCCACTCCGGCCATGACCAGGAGTCCTAGTATCGACTTTCTCGCGACCTTGGGGACGTCCGAGAGGTCGTCCTTGAGGCGGGCGCGCGCGGAGGCCTTCGCCTCCTTGATCCCGTAGAGGCCGGCAGCCTCGATCCAGATCAGCGTGAGCCGGCGCAGGAACTCGTCGTACACCGGGTCGCCGGGACCGTAGGAGGCCTTGCTGTCGCGCGAGCGGCCGTAGATGTCAGCGGCCTTGGCCGCCTGGTCGACCGCGCGCTCGAGCGGCACGTGGTCGCGCGACGCTACCCAGTCCCACCAGGTCGTGTTCTTGTCGAGCATCCTGTGACCACACTTCACTCCGGCCAGGAGCTTTGTCCGCATCTCTACCGCGGTCATCTTCTTGGGCATCGTCCGCAGCAGCTCGAGCAGCTCCCCCGCGTAGGGCACCGGCACATTGCTCATGCCCTTGGCGGCGAACTCGTCGTGCAGGGCGTGCGCCTGCGACAGCAGGCTGCCGAAGTCGTGCTTGAGCGAGGGCGAGGCGAGGTCCCACCCTCCCGGGATCGTGGGGGCGTCGGCCGCGAAGGCTCGCCACCGGCCCGCGAAGTCGTCCCACTTCCGCTCGTCGTCGCGCGACAGGATCCGGTCCCCGTGGACCCGGCGCGCCTGCTTCACCGACCGGTCGACCGCGTCGACGTAGTTCTGGGCAGCGTCCATGTCGGTGAAGGGTCTGCGACCCGAGGAGACCGCTCGGCCCGAGGTATCCGCGTTCGTCCTGGTTTGCCCCATCTTGCGGGCCGCTATCGCGGGGTCCCACATGTCGCCCACGGCTATCCACTCGATGGAGCCGGGAGGGGGCGGGGCGCCGCGGGCGAAGTTCCGTGTCATGGGTCTAGAGCTTCCCGATCTCTTGGTAGGGGGCGTTCGGGCTGGGCGAGGGATCGCAGACGAAGCCCAGGGGGGTCCTCAAGCGCTCGTCGTGGTAGTCCGCGGTGGGCACGAGGAAGTACCGCTCGGGGCCGCTCCGCCCGTACTTGGTCTGCTTGCAGCACAGGCCGACCATCCCCTCGGGTACCTTCTCGTGCCAGTCTCCGTACGCGGCGATGGCTACCCAGGCGTCGCCGTGCTCGCGCTGGAACACCTGCTTCTGCCGCTCGGCGCTCTCGGCCGGCGACAGGCTCACGCCGAACACAGCCTCGTACTCGTCGGGGTACCAGTTGCGCAGGGTCTTGTGGGAGTCCTCGAGGGTGCCGCGTACGACTCCCTGCTCTACCAGCTCGGGGAAGGTGACTAGCACCCAGTTGTACTGGATGTCCTCCTCGTACCACCCACCCGCGGCCCGGATCCGGGCGGGCATCTTCTTGTTGAGGGAGGCCGACAGCTTGAGCCCCCCCGTGCGAGGGAGTCCCGACCGCGTACAGCCCGTCGGCGAGCTTGGTGACGCTGTCGGCGCGTCCCCAGGGGGTGCTCATGCCGATGTGTGGTTCAGATCTTCTCATTGTTCTCTCCCTAGTCGACGATCCCCAGGTGCTGCATCTCGGTGAGCCAGGAGTTGATGAAGACGCGCTGGCGGTCGGAGCTGGTGCGGGGCCAGTCGAGGTGGCGCGAGCGCTGCAGTCCCTCTATCGTGTTCTGCAGCAGCGCCTCGGTGTTCAGCGCGTCGAGCGGGAGCTTCGCGCCGTATTTCAGCGCGTCCGCGCGGATCGTGGGAGCGTACTTCCGGGCCGACTCGCGGCCTAGGCCGTCGAGGTAGGTCGCGGTGGTGAGGTCTCTCTTCTTGCGCGCCATGATCGGGTCCTCCGCGGTGTTTTTCAACCTGGCCTAGAATTCGGGGTAGCGTCGACCGAGGCTGTACTGGCGGTGGTACTCGTCGATGAGGCGCACGGCCTCCTTCTTGTTGCCCTTGGCCAGGGCGGCGTTCACGGCCGGCTGGAGCTTGGTCACCGCGTTCTTCTCTCCCTTGCTGAGGAGGGACTCCTTGTCGGTCACGGCCTTCACCATGTCGTTCCACCACGTTATGGAGTCGTCCTAGGGGTTCCCGTCCATTATCTCGTGGTGCCCTAGCGAGTCTGTCTTGAGGTACATGAGTGATCTTCCTCCTTGTTAATTATCATTGAGCTGATGGAATCCGCGCTGGTTTTCCTACTGCATAACCGAGGCCGGCGACTCCCACACCGAGGGCGATCACCCATCCCCACGGGATCTTCTGTTCGGCGGGAGGAGCTTCGGGTGAGCCTGGTGAGGTGGGGAGATCGGGGCGTCGGGCGGCGTCCTTGGGAGCCTCACCGGAGGGTCGGGAGTACGACGCCAGGCGTTCGGTGAACTGCTTGTTTGCGTCGCGGAACTGGGCGATGGTGGCGACGTCGGCGGCGGTGAGTGTTCCCTGCTTGGCCATTCCGAAGTTCATCCACTTGCTCATGAAGTCGGTGAATTCTTTTCGCTCGGACTTCGGCAAGCGTCTGGCCCTGGAGAGCCTCTGGACGGTGTCGAAGTTTGACTGGATCGCGGACCGGGTTTCTGCGAATAGGCCCTCAGCCCTCGGATCGGATGAGGGAGGAGCGTTTTCAGGGCCGGGCTGTTCGGGCCAGGGATGGCGTTCGATAAGGTCGCCGCAGCTCCAGTCGCGATTGATCTTTCCTAATATGAGATCGTGTGCCATGGGTGTTCCTATTTCTTTATGGCGGAGATCAGGAAGGCCGACGCTGCCACCCCTCCGATCAGGAGAGCGAGCGTCGTAGTGTTGAAGGGCGACTCCTGGTTCCGTCCTGGGTTGCGAGGTCCCACGGGTTTGCCTCCCCTCGAGATGATGAGGTCGTGCCACTTGAGGATCTCTTGTTCCTTCTGTCGAGCCTCCATGGCGTTGCTCCCCCACAGGCCAGAGGCGCTGGTGAGGAAGTTGTGAATCAACTTGTACTTCTGTTCCCACAACTTCCACTCATCGTCCGAGATCTTCTCGTCTTTGAGAGCCTGGCCGGCCTCAAGGTTGACGGTGTCGAGCAGATCCAGCACGCGCGCGAGTTCTGCCCTGACAGCGCTCGGCGTCCACACGAGGGGGTCGTCGGACCCGACCGTGGCGCCCCGGCTCCAGTCCGTCTTCCTCGTTCCTAGGATGAGGTCCTTGGCCACGTCTACTTCCTTACCATTCGGTAGAGGCTCACGGCGCCGACGAATCCCACCGCGGCGGTGAGGGCCAGCATGCCGAGCTTGGCGTTGTTGGCCGCTGTCCGCACGTCGTAGCGGACCTCGTCGATCTTGTCGAAGATGGCCTTCTGCTGCTTCGCGGGCAGGACGATAGAGCCGATACTCCAGTCTCGCCTGCTCCTGCCCAGTAGTAGGTCTCGCGCCATGGACCTACTCCTTCCGGGGCGTCCGACCGTCGAGGCGCCCGAACCAGTACCACGGCCACTTGCCGGTCAGGATCCGCGTCGCGAACATGAGGCCGACCGACCAGCCGATGATGCCCGGCCTGCGCGTGGGAGCGGGTCTGTCCGGGCACGAGGGCTGCAGGGCCAGGTAGTGCCCGCTCGCGGCGGGCGGCTCCTGGCGGCTCCAGCTCCGCCTCGTGCTTCCTAGTAGCAGGTCCTTTGCCATGATTTTTCCTCGTTGTTTCGCTAACTTAGCTCTACCGTTGAAAAATTGTGTTTGACACCTGGTTCTCCAGGGTCCAGAATGTGATCATGATGTTTCAATCCACGTCCGGTTCGAACGAAACGAAGACTTCCCAGGCGACGAAGTCCGACGCTCTCATCATACGTTTTCTCATCCTGGTGATGCTGGTCGCGCTCGCGGGCCTGCTGCTCACCGGCTGCGGTGGCGAGTCCGGGCCGGGGCTCACCGCGACCTCCACTGGCTGGAAGTGCGACGTCCCCACGACGACCATGGGCAACTTCTCTGCTGGTAGCGTCAGTACCAAGTACTTCGTCGTGGTGGAGGACGACGTTGCGGCCGCCTGCGAGGAGACCAAGGCCTGGGCGACCATGAACCCATCTCAGGCCACTGCTATCTTGCCTTCTGCCGCGAACGGGCAGATTTCCATACAGGGGGCGGACTGCTCGGACGCGGCCCACGACTTCAAGGGGACTAGCGGGACTTCTTGGTGTGTCAAGTTGGTGCAGTCCGTGAACGTCACTGCGAGTGGTGTTTATAATTCTCCCACTTTCTCGACCCTGGAGTCCGAGCAGAAGTGTACCGGGCTGCCTTCCGACGGCTCTACCTGCCTGGCCAGTGTGGTGTATACCTCTTCCTCCTACGAAGATCCGGAGGGCGCCGTGTGTGGTGCCTATGGGTCGAATTCCGACGCATATGGCGTCGACTCCCCGGTGTGTGTGGCAGCGGCCATATCGCCAGTAGATACTTCTCAGAGTTATGAGGGGAGCATGATGGGGGACGACGGTATCTGGGCGATCTGCTCCACCACAGGAACTTTCCTGGGCTGGATGTGCACCGATGGGGAGTAGGTCGAGCATCAGATACCGATCTCGCATACGATCTTGAGCATGTTCACCGGGTTCGACCCGTGGTTGGCGGTCGACGTGGTGATGCCGATGATGCTCTCGTTGCCTACTATCTCAATCTCGGGGGCCGTGATGTTCGGCAGGATCTCGATGTAGTCCGTTGGTCTCACACTGTCGTGCAGGAGCACGTCGAGGGCGACGGAGTCAGGGAACCGCAGGATCTTGACGGACTTCGTGTATGCCGGCAGCGTCCAGAAGGCGAAGTGCTTGTATCCACCGATTTCAGAGGCTTGTGGGTCACCGATGGGGATCATGACTTGCGTTGGATTGTTCGTCTCTGAGCTGAGGTAGCAGTTGAGCGTCTTGTAGACCCTGGAGCGCGCCTTGTTGAAGTAGTTCGCCATCGCCTTGACGAGCACGGGCTCGGCCGGAACCATCACGTTAGCTGAAGCCGAGCCGGAGAGGCTAGGGTTAGGGTTGCTGCAGACGACGGGGCCGCCCGGGCCGATGATGGGGACCGGCACGTATGAGGGCTTGGGAATGAGTGGGTAGAGGGTGAAGTAGTAGTAGTTGATCCACTGGGCGAGCGACATCGGCGGGTTCGTGCCGAGGATGGGGGCCAGCAGGAGGTTGTCGTAGCGCGCGTAGGCTCGCAGCACGCCGGTGGGCACGCTGACTATCACCGTGCCGTCCTGGGGCTCGATCGCGGACGTCGCCTGGTTGATCGATCCGGCGAACGGTCCGACCACCAGGTCGAACTCGAGGCGCGAAGATTGCGCCCCGTTCCCGTACTCGATGATCCCCGTGACGGGTCCCGGGAACCCCGGGTTCGGGTTGTTCGCTCCCTGCAGGACGCGCGAGACGGTGAACACCACCGAGGTGGTCTGGCCCCTGTTCGACCCTCCCGCGAGCAGGAGTATGCGGGGAGGGTTGGTCTGGGGCAGCACGGTCCCCACGCTCCACGTCGACGAGCTGGTCGGGATCACCACCGCGCTCTGCTGCGGTATCAGCAGCTGGCTGTTCCCTATGTTCTGCTCGGCGTTCTCGAGCAGCGGTCCCTGCGGAGCCGAGGCATGTCTGTGCGGCATGGTCACCCTCCCTTGTTCACGATCTCGTAGCTCCCCGGCCGCTCCAGCACGGACAGGGAGACGTGCACCCTGACCCGGCTCTCGTCGCGGTTGTGGATCAGGACGCGGAGCGGGTCGGCGGCCGACGCCGTCTCCCTGATCTCCTTGCCCTGGGCGTAGGCCGCGATCGGCTCGGCGCAGGCGACCACTATGAAGTGGCCGCAGGCTACCTGCTCCACGATGACGTCCGCCCCGTCCACGTCGCAGGTCAGGGTCAGCACGGGGTTACGCATCTGGTCGCTCGGGGCGATCACGACGTCGAGGCGCTCGCCGGCCTCGATCCTCACGTCCTGGAGCTCCGTGCGCAGGTTCTCTTTCACGACAACGCGCACCGTATCTACGTCGTCCTGGCTCAACGTCGCACCCTCATGGCTGCTATGTCCTGCTTGATGAGCTCCACGGTGCTCGTGAGCCTGTCCAGGGCCGCCTCCTGGTGGGAGGTCGCCAGGTCGATCCGTTTGAGCGTCTCGTTGACCACCGCCTTGTCTTCCGCTCCCGCCAGGGTCTGCTTGTTCCACTCGTCCCGCTCGACGAAGAAGGCCTTGCCGAGTCCTCCCACGATCATCCCGATCCCGATCACGATCCCGAGCACCGTGGACACCACGATCAGGAAGGACTTGGATCCCACGTACTCCCGCGGCCGCATCTCGACGGGGGGCGGGGTTATCTGGTTACCTTCTGGCATCGTGAACGGTGACATGGGCCGCCTTCTGCTTCTTGGTTGCCTCCGCCCTGAAATACTTCTCTAGCGCCGGCTGCTTGAACTTCTGGGACAGTACCACCCCGTCGGCCGCCTCGTCGAGGGTCAGCTCGGACGCCCGCTTACCGGCCAGGAAGACGAGCCTCCTCTGCTCGCGGTTCTCCCTGCGGTCAGGTCTCGCCGCCGCGACCTCGATCAGGCCGAACGTCAAGGCGGCGGCGAGCACGAGACCCCACATCGTTTCCTTAGGTCTCTACTTTGACGCCCTTCTTCTGCAGGAAGGCGAGCAGCGTCTTGCCCGCCGCCTCCTTCTGCGCGTCGCTGGCACCCTTCTTCACGTGGATCGCGACGGCCGCGTTGAAGTCCTTCTTGCTCATCTTCTTCGACTTCACCGCCGCGACGACGTAGTCCTTGAACGTCTTGTCCGCGCCGACCGACGCGTCCGACGAGGTGGCTAGCTTGGCCTCGATCTTCACGCCCCGATCCGTGAGCATCGTCAGGAGCTTCCCGGCCGCCACCTCCTTCGTCTCGTGGGTGTGCAGGCTGCGCAGCTGCGCCGCCCGGTTGAAGTCGTCCCGGCTGATCTTCTTGTGCTGAACGGCCCTCCCGACGATCTGCTTGAAGGTGTCGGCGATCACGAACTTCGTCGCCTCGTCCGGGGCCGCGGCGGGAGCAGGCGCCTGCGCTCCGGAGCTGGTCTCGGGGGACTGTTCGTGAACCTTACGCAGTCTAGGAGTTTTTGACTCGGGTGACTGGTTACGCTGCCTGTCCTTCTTGATGGCCAGGTCGACGGCAGCTTCGATCGCTGCCATGGTCTTGGCGTCCATCTCGGGCGGCTCGTCTGCGTCGTGGGCGCCGGTCGCCGTCGTCACTGCGGGCAGCTCGACGTCCACGGCCCCCTCCTTCGGGGGCGTGGTGGCCGGGGTGGTCGTGGTGGCCGGGGCTGCCGGGACTGCCGGGGCAGTGGCCGGCGCGGCGGCCGGGGCAGCCGGCGCGGTGGTCGGCGTGCCGGGAGCCGCGGGCGCGGCTGCCGGCTTCTTCTTCTCCTTGCGGCTGCTGGCCGCGAGCACGAGCGACGCGGTCGACGTGGCCGCGCTGATGCCCGGCAGGATGATGCCGAGGTTGCGCTTGAAGGCCTCGAACGGAGACCACCCCGTCTTGTCGCATCCCGCCTGGACGGCGGGAGCGGTCGGCGTGGCCGTATGGGTCGCAGACTCGAGCCGCAGGCTCCCCCTCGAGGTCACGCCCTCGCGCCAGTTGGCGAGCGGGTCGCGCGTCGAGAAGGTCAGCGCTCGCAGGCACTCCTGGGCGAGTGACGCGATCCCGGTGATCGGCGCCTGCGGCGTCTCGGGCAAGGTCGACATCGGGGTGCTGGGTGGGGGCGGGGGCGATAGCGCGGCGATCTGCGCCGCCAGCTTGGGATTGCGCGTCCGCTCGGCGAGCCTCTCTGCGGCGACGGCCTCGGCGGCCGTGATCGTGCCCGCCTGGGCCTTCTCCACCGCCTCGGCCAGCTTCCTGTCCGCCTCCGTCTTCTCCGCGGCGGACAGGGGAGGGTTCACTTTCTCGAGGAACTCCTCGCGGGCCTTCGGCTTGGCGGCCATCGTCTGGGCGATGATGGCGGCGGCCGCGAGGGAGATGGCGGCGGCGGTCGCCTCCGGGGTCGGGTTGGGGACGGTCGCGGCCTCGCTGATCTGGCGCGTGGTCTCGATCGCCGCGGGATCCTTGGCAGCCGCCCGCTCCTGCAGGTTGACGGCGTCCCTCATCGCGGGCGAGATCTCCTTGCCCTCCTGGGCGTCCTCGAGGGTGTGGGTCGCCACGACCTTGCCCATGTCCTTGATCTTCTCCGGGTCGCCCGCCTTGGCCGCCTCGAAGCTCTCGTCGAACGTCTTCTTGGCCTCGGGGTTGCCGGCGTTCTTGGCCTGGACCAGGGCGGCGGTCTTCTGCAGCGACTCGGTCGCCGAGGGAGCCGCGGTGGCGGCCATCGCCAGCTCTCCGGCGAGCTTCTTGTCGCCCATTTCCTGGGCGATCTTGGCGCCGGCCGCGTACTCCTCTCGCGTTCCCGTCTTGCTGTCGTACTTGGCCTTCACCTTGGCCAGTTGTGCTTTCTTCTTGGCTCTGGTCTTGGCGTGCTCGGGTCGCTGACCCTTCTTGGACACTGCCGCGGTGGCCGCTGCCACGCTGCCGGTGGCGAGCGTGACCTCGATCAGCTGGCCGGTCTCGAGTCTCCGCTTGGCCCGCTTGGCGTTCGGGTTGCCGGCCTTGGCCGCCGCGCTGATGATGCCGATCTGGCGGATCGCGTTGGGGTCGTTCTTGTTCGCTCGGCGCACGAGCTTCCTGGCCTGGGCCAGGTTGCGCTGCTCTCGCTTCGTCGGAGCCACGGTGCGCACGTGCCGGGCGAGCCGCATACCGTCCACCCTCTTCTTGGCTCCCTTGTCGCCCTTCTTGGCCAGGGCTACCTGGTGGCTCACGTACTTCCGCGCCTTGGGATTGCCCCGGGCCGACGCGCGCTCGACCTTGGCCAGCTTGTGCAGCTCGTGGGCGCGCTGGGCGCGCAGGAGCTTGTTGGCCATCGCCGCCTCCATCCTCTTCTGGGCGGCGATCACCTTCAGCTTGCGGGCACGCGCCGCTACCTGGCGCTCGTGCTTCTTGTGCGCCGCGAGCTGTGCTCTCTCCTTCGCCTTCTGGGCGTGCATGCCGGCGTAGATGGCGAGCAGGTCGCGCTTGGCCTGCTTGTCTCCCTTCTGCGACCTTTCGACCATGTTCCGGACGGAGGCCCTCGCCTTCGGATCGCCCGCGTGCAGCTTCTTGTAGAACTTCGCTCCGGCCCGGATCTTCATGCCGGTCGCGTCCTTGCGCTTCGCCGCCTTGAGGATCTTCTTGTCCCTCGACCCCATCACCTCGCCCTCCCACTCGCCCACGAACGTGCCCGAGGTGTCTTCGCTGTCTTCGTCGTCTTGCGACTTCAGGGCCTGCGACGGGTTGGCTTCGAGCTCGGCCGTCTTCATGGCGGCCTCCTTCTGCAGGGCTTCTGCGTCAGCGGCGTCGGCCTCGGCCTGGGCCGCGTCGGCGATCGCCTGCTGGGCTCGCAGCTCCGCCTCGGTCTGCGCGTCGGCCGCGGCCGCCTTGGCCTCGGCCGCCTTCTGCCGCTGGGCAGCGGCCCGCATGCGGGCCAGGCGCGCCTGCTCGGGGTTCGAGCCCCCTCCGCCTCCTCCGAATATCTTATGACCGGTCCACTTCGTGCCCTTGTAGAGGCCGTAGGCGGGCAGCCAGACGGGAGCGGTGGCGTACTTGAAGGCAGATCCGAACGAGAGGCCGACGTAGTCGCCTCCCGATATCATGCCGGTCTCCTGGAGGCGCTTGAGGGCGTAGATCGCGCGCGGGTTGCCGGCCTTCGCCAGGCTCTGCATCGCCTGCAGCATCTTCGCCTCGGCCGGGGTCATGGCGGCGCCGGCCGCTGCTCCCATGATGGCCTGCTGGAGCTTCTTGGCCCGGGAGAGCTGCTGGTAGGCGCGGCCTGACACGCACGCGCCGACCACCTTGCGCAGGTCCCTGCTCTGCTGGCCCAGGACCGTGATGGCCTGCTCGTGCTCCGGTGAAAGGGGATGGCGCGGGCTGACCTGCTGGCTCAGGGCCGCCGCCGCCCTGCCGCAGACGAGGTTGCGCTGCCGAGCGGCCCGGACGTCGCCCGCGAGGCAGGCGCCCACGAAGGCGCCGTGGAGGTTGGACAGGTAGTCAGGAGTCTTCTCCCACAGGTCGCCGTGCACGACCTTCACCCGATGCAGTATGTCCGAGATCTTCTTGGCCTCGGTGAGCTGGTCGGGCGAGAGCGCTCGGCCGGCCTGGATGGTCTTGTAGATGTCGTTCGCCTGCTTGCGCTTGCCCGCCTTGTCGAGGGCCTCCTGGATGACGGTGGAGATGGCGGTGGGCTTCTCGTGGCCCATGGAGTCCGACACCGGGACCACGTCGGTCGGTCCGGCGACGCGGGCTCCCTGCACGCACCGGCGGACCTCGCCGGCGAGGGACGCCTCGATCTCCTTGAGCTGGGCCTCGGTCGCGACCGCCTGGTCCTTGGCCTGCTGGACCGCGGTCGCGGCCGCCTGGGCCTTCTCGGCCTGGGTGAGCACCTCCTGCCGCTTCTCGAGCTTCTCGCGCAGCTTCGCGTTCTCGCTCCACGAGGCCCGCTCCTTGTCCTCAAGTCCGCGCTCCTCCTTCGACTTGAACGCGTAGCGGAAAGGATTGAGCTTGTAGAGCCAGTCGCCCAGGACGTCGTGGTCGGTGCGCACGCCGTGGATCTTGGTCACTCCCGCCGTCATCAAGGTCGCGTAGACCTGCTTGGCGGTTGGGTTACCTGCCTTGGCCAGGCGGGCGACGATCGCGAATTCTCCGGGCTGGAGCGGGTACCCGCTGCGCAGCTTCTTAACGGCGATGGCCATGACCTGATCTTCCTTGGACGCTCCGGGTCCACCGGAGATCTTGGTCACTCCGCCGGTGAGCAGCATCGCGTACACCTTCCTGGCCGTCGGGTTGCCGTTCTTGGCCAGGCGACCCACCAGGGCGAACTCTCCCGGGGTGAGGGGGTGTCCGCTGCGCAGCTTCTTGACCGCGACGATCATCATCTGGTCGTCCTTGGGAGTAGCGGGCTGCGCGGCACCCGTGCGGGCAAAGATTTCTTTCACCACGGCGCCGAGGGAGTCTGCTCCCGTGATGCCGGTGTTGATGTCTCCTTGGGAACCGTCAGGCGAACCGTAGGGCATGGGACCTCCGTAGGGGGCGCCTCCTCCCGGAGGCATCATCGAACCGTCAGGCGGGCCGCCGGGGCCTCCGCCGGGATATGCTGAAGGGTCTGCGACCCGACCGTCGGGCGGGCCGCCGGGACCACCCCCGTCACCGGGGCCGCCGTCGGGGGGCATGGATCCGTCGGGCATGGCGCCGCCCTGGCCCTTGGGCAGGGGCTGGCCGTCGGGACCGAGCATCTGGCCCGGGTCGCCGTCGGGGCCGGTCGCCGACCGGGCGCCCTGGGTGTTGTTCACCACGACCTGGCTCTGTCCGAAAAACCACGAGATGGGGTTCCACCAGGATCCCATGACGTCGGACCCGCAGATCTCGGAGCCGATTACGTCGGCCCCACTCACGGCGTACGAGGTGGGCATCCCGCCCGCCTTGATCTGGGCGATCGCCCAGGGCTTCGACTGGGCCTGGTAGTAGACCATCGACTGCACCGGGTTGCCGGCGCCCTGGTCCTGGTTCGCGAGCCAGTTCGCGTGCTCCACCACCAGCTTGTTGTAGAGGTCGCGAACGATCCTGGCCTTCCGGGCGTCGCGGCCCGGGATGAACCTCATGGCCCCGCGGCCCAGGTAGCGCGCCGCCGACAGCGGCGCCCTGGCTATTCGCCCCACTCCGCGCCTGAGCCCGCGGGCGAGCCCGTGGAAGCCGAACCCCACGTCCGCGCCGAGATCCGTGTCTAGTCCCGCGCGCTCGAGTTTTTCTTCATGTGTCATGGTCTCTCCGTAGCTAGCGTCGTCCAGCACCTTGTCCATCGCCTTGCGACCGTCCCTCGATCGGTCGATCATCCACTGGTTCTGCTCGGCGTCGTCCACCCGGGTCAGGTCGTCGAGTCCTGGCACCTCATCGAGGATCTCCTCCTCGTCCTCGGACAGGGGCCTCATCGTGTCGAGCGTTCGCTGCGCCTCGCCGGGCGACAGGTCCTCTAGCAGCGCGTCGAGGGCGTCGTTGTCTTCGGTGTCTTCCGTCGCGACGTCGGCGTCCCTCGGGGCGATCACGGCCATGAGACCGTCGTCGCTCACCGGGGACTCCGGGTCCGGGTCCATCGTGGTGACGGAGAAGCTGTCACCTACCAGGTCTCGGAAGAGTTTTTGTGATTTCTTCATGGCACGCGCCGTGGGGTGCTATGACGGGAGGGTGATCCTGCCGGGGCGCGCCCCGGGTAGGTAGAGTGAGAGGCCCGCCGCCGACATGTCCTTGTCGACCGACTTCTTGGCTCCGTGGAAGTCCTTCGTCGTGGGCTTGCGGCCGCCGGCCAGCTTGACCGCGCGACTGAGTATGGCCGCCCGGTACGCGGTGTTCGGCACGAGGGAGGTCTCGAGGGCGTCTCCGCTGAGGTCGGTCAGGCTGAACGACTGGTAGTCGCGGAACACGCCGCTCTGCTCGAGCACGGCCAGGGCGCGCTTGGCCTTCGCCCTGGCGGCAGGGTCGCCCTTCCGGGCGACTCTCTGTAGCTTGGCGACGTTCTTGCGGACCACCACCATCTTCCTGAGCGCCGCCTTGTTGCCCATGTCGGCCGCGATCTTGGTGGCCGCGATGTCGGCCAGCTTGTCCATCTCCGCCTCCGTGAGCTGGATGGTGGCGACGCCTTCCTGGGGTATCTCCGGGGGTATGACGGTGGTTTGCGCGCCGCGAGCCCAGTTGCGGCGGGTCTTGCCGAGCAGTATGTCGTATGCCATGTGTGCCTCTCCAGTGGAATTTCAGGCGGACAGCTTGATCTGTCTCTTCTGCAGGAACTCGATCACCTTACCGCCCACCGCGATCTTCTCCTTCTGGGTCGCCTGCGGGCCGGCGTAGAGGGCGACCGCCTTGTTGAAGTCCGCCCTGGACATCGTCTTCGACGCCGAGTTGGCGGCGGCGTCGATGAGCTTGCGCGCCTCCTGCCGGTCGATCGCGAGGTCCCGGTAGGTCATCGCCTGGCGGTCGACGTCTTCGCCCTCGTCGCCCATGACGGTCACCTGGCGCGACGCCAAGAATTTTTGCAGCTTCGCCGGGTCCGCGCCCGCGGCCACGGCCTGACTGAAGGCCGCGTTGGTCATCTGGCGCGAGGCGAGGGCCGCGTTGACGATGGGGCGGACCCCCTCCATCTTGGCGCGCGTCTCGCGGTGACCGCGCCCCATGCTGGTATCGCAGCCCGCGATGGTCACCCCGTTCCGGGTGAGGTTCTCGCGCACGATCGCCTCGAGCGTCTTCGGAGACGTCGACGGTCCGATCTCCTTAGCGAGGGACTGGACGCTCTTCTCGAGGTCAGCGGGGCTGATCTTCTTCGTCTTGTTGGCGTCCGCCATGTACTGGCGGAAGGACTTGTCTTCTCCCTGGACCGCCACCTTGGGCTTGCGCGCCTCGATGGCTGCCGCGAGCCCGGGCGAGAGCATCTCGTCGATCGCCGAGAGGTCGTCGCTCCGCGTCTTGTCCTTCTTCGATTTGTCGGATCCCCTGATGTAGGCCCAGTGGGAGTTGTAGCCGCTGGAGTCGCCTCCGCTCCGGCGGGCCAGCGCCCGCTGCTCCGACCCGCCCTCCTCGCGCGCCAGGAGCTCCTCCTCCGGACTGACGAAGGCCCCGGAGTCAAAGCCGACGATCTCCTCGCGTCCCACGATCTCTTCTCGTCCGACGATCTCTTCTCGTCCGACGAGCTCTTGTCGCCCCACGAAAGCTCCCAGTAGGGACACGTCGACCTTCTTCTCGACGGGGAGCTGCCTGTCCTCCTCGGCCCACTCCTTCTTGTTTTGCCGTATGGTCTCTTTGAGGGAGGGGATATGCTTGACGGGTTTGGTGCGGGGCCTGGTCTTCAGGTAGTCGAGGAGGGGCTGAGTGTCTGTGATGGCGTCGCCCACGATCTCTTCTCGTCCTACCAGTTCTTGTCGTCCTACGAATTGCGGCATCGTTTTTCTCCGTCGGGTTTTTCAGAACTTGATCATCGCCGCCAGCGCCCTGCCGAGCCCGCGCCACCTGCCCGACTGCGAGGCCGACGGCGGGGGGTTGTCGACGTAGCACCGGCTCTGGCACGCCTTGAGCGACGTCATCATAGTCGTCATCTTCTGGTCCAGCGCGGTGATCATCTCCTTGAGCTCTCGGTATTCTTGTGATTCCACTCGGGTCTCTCCAAAAAACTTCAGAAGAGGCCGTTCGCCTTCTCGAAGTTACGAGTAGTCGCCTTGAACTTCTCGCGCACGGCGGGGTCGCGCACCCAGGACGTCACGCCGTTCTCGCCGGCGAGGTGCCCCACGGCGAGCAGGCCGGACAGGGTGGCTCTCGCGCCTCCCACGGGAGCTCCGACCATCCCCGCGACCTTGGGGACCATCCGACGCATCGAGCGCGAGAACGCCTCGTACTGCGCCGGGGTCGACTCCAAGAATTTTTGCTGCGTGAGGGGCGGCACCCACTCACCCGCCCACACCCCCGACTCCGACCCGACGGTTGTCTTGCGCGCGTTAGTCATGAAGCCGACGTCGGACAGGCGCCTGGCGTCCAGCCCGAACATGCCGGTGCGCCCGCGCGGGGTGATCGTCTTCTTGGGCGCCACCACCATCAGCGCCACGAACTTCTCCCACGCGAAGATCGGCACCCCGCGAACGGGGGAGCTCTTCTGCGGGGCTCTCATGGACATGCCCTTGCGGGACACCCCGAGGGCGTATCCACCGAGGGCTGCGGGCAGGAGCAGGAAGGGTGTCATGGTTCTACACGTACACGTTCTTGGGGGCGCCCGTGCCGTAGGTCTGGCCGATCACGTTGTTCAGCGTGACGTTGGTGACCCTGGCGTTCTGGGGCGAGTACGTGCCGGCGTTGGTCACTCCCGGCTCCACGGTCTCGCCCGCCGTGTTCGACGCGGTCTTCGAGGTGGCGGAATTCTGCGAGGGACCGACCGACACCGGCTGGTCGACGGACGTCCGCCCGGGACCGCGGGATCCCGCTCCGGCCACGAGCTGCCCCGGGTTGGACGAGGGGCCCCTCGTCTGGCCGTCCGCGGTCTGGCCCCCCGGGTAGGTCGCGCTGACCAGCGGTCCCGGGTTGGACGACCTCCCCACCTCCACCGCCTGATCCACGGACAGTCTGCCGTCGCCCTGGCCGGCGACGTTCACGGTAGGCCCCGAGTTGGATGAGTACGACATGTAGGTTCCCCTCTCACGACGGACGGTGCTTCAGCGCTCGATCTTCGCCTCAGCGTGGGAACCTCGCGGTGTCCTCTCAGCTGGAGACTCTGGTGGGGAGAGGAGGCCGCCGGGGCCGCTCGGGCTCGGTTGCATAGGAGGTTAGAACGCTTTTGGGCGCACGTCAAGTTTTATCCGGGCTTGACGGCCCCGCCTACGGTGTTGTACACACGTACTATGTCGACCGCGCGCCTGAGCAAGCGCATGGAGAAGCGGATCGCTGCGCTGTGTAAAAAAACCGGCAAGACGAAGGACTTCTACGTCCGCCAGGCGCTTGAGGAGCACATCGGGGACCTCGAGGATCTCTACATAACCGAGGCTCGGCTCGCAGACATCGACTCGGGGATAGTCGAGCCCCTGACGCTTGAAGAAGCATTCCAGCGGTGCAAGTAAGTGACCAGTCGGTGGCAGATCGTGGTTACTCCGGCTGCGGTCGCCGATCTCAACCGATTGGACAAGTCGGTGCGCGAGAGGATCAAGAAGTTCATATTCGAGCGCTTGCCCGGATATGAAGATCCACGCAGCATAGGAGAAGCCCTGAAGGGCACTCAGCTCGGTGATCTGTGGCGCTACCGGGTAGGTGACTACAGGGTCATGGCGCGCATAGAAGATGCCCTGATCATGGTGATGGTGATCAAGATCGGTCACCGGAGCAAGGTATACGACAAATGAGCTACGACCTGGCCATGAGGCGTGACTGGAGCATCTCGCCCAGCCTGAGCTTCGCGGTCGACGTGATGAGGTCCTGAAAGGGAATCCATGAAGATCAACTGGGTAAAAATGCGGCACATGGCGTACGTGTCGCTCGGCCTCACGGCCGCCTTCGCCGGCGTGGTCTACCAGGGCGGCCTGGCCAGGAGCCAGGTCTCCCCCGGCGTGTCGTTCGGCGTCCTGGCCGGGCTCGTGCTCGTGCTCTGGTCGCGTTGGCAGGTGATCTGGGGCACCGCGAACCAGGGCGACGTCGCCACCATACAGCGCGCCTTCCACTCCGCCGCGGCCCTGGCGGGCCTCACCGTCCCGGCGGTCGTGGTGCTCTCGTCGAGGTACGCGCCCGGGAGCAAGGCGTTCATAGCCGCCGGCTACCTCTCCACCTTCCTGGGCGACCTCAACAAGGCGAGTGGTGATGTACCGCTCCTCTCGTCGAAGGCAGCCAAGGTCGCGGTGGTCGTCCTGGCGATCGCCTTCCCGGTGCTCGCCCCGTCGAGGGCGCTCGCGCTGGGCCTCTCCTCCTTCGGGAGCTGCTGGGACCTCCCCGGGGGTCAGATCGCCTGCACGAGGGTGTCCGGCGCGGCGTTCCTGGGCCAGTACGACGCCACCACGGGTAAGTTCGGGGGCGGCATCGCCCCCGGGGCCGGGTACGGGTTCTCGCTGACCTCCGGCGATCCGACGAAGCCCTGGCTCGAGGGGGCCGTGGACGCCTACCTCGCGGCGCAGTTCGGTCAGACGTCCGCCGCAGGCGGGACCCCGATACCAAACAACGTCACGGTCATGGGGGTGCTCTCCTTCGCCGACTACGTCAGGGTCGGCTTCGGTCCCACCTGGATAGAGCAGTCGTCCGGACCTGCCAAGGCGCACTACATCATCTACTTCGGCCTCGGGTCGAGCTTGGGCGAGGAGACCAACAAGGCGAGCCTGGCCGTCAGGCGGGCGCTCAAGGCGGCGTCACTAGCTCCCACGCAGCCAAATTCCTAGGAGGATCGACCCATGAGTAACGCATACGACCTGCCCGAGGTGGAGGTGGCCAGCAACTCGACAGCTAACGTGATCTCGCTCCCGGTGAGCCCCGGGAAGGCGTTCTACCCGGAGTGGCTCCTCGTGCCAGACGACGTCGCCGAGCAGTTCGCGATCTGCGACGTCAAGGTGGGAAGGAACTCCCAGGTGGTGGGAGATTCCAGTTTTCCGGCGTCGCTGTTCGCGGAGTCGTCGCCGCGGGATAGGCTGCTGTTCGATCACCTGCAGGCCGACCTGCGGTTCGTGCTCATGGTCACCAACGTGAGCGGGCAGGCTGCGAGGTGGAGGGGAAGGGTCGTGGGGTGTTGCGCGCCCGAGCCAGACCTCGTGAAGCCGAGGGGCGCGATCCTGGGGCTCGGCCGGACGGAGGTCCCGGCGGGGAGCTCCGCACTGCTGTCTGCGCAGTCCCAGGTGGAGGTCCGCCCGCGCCGCCTCCACGTGCCGCGGCACCTCCTCGACTCGTTCTCGGTGGACGACCTCTTCGTGGGTCCCTACCTCGACCAGCCGCAGGGGTCCAAGACGTCGCCCAGTTCTCTATCGCGCGAGAACCTCCTCGACCGGGGCCAGGTGGCCCTCGAGCCGTGCGACCTCCTGGGGATCGGTACCTTCGTCACGGTGGCGGTCACGAACAGGTCGCCGAGGTCGCTCGCGTTCACCGCGGCCCTCGTGGCCGATCTCTGTCAGAAGTAGACACCAAGAAAGGAAAGACCCATGGGCAACCTCGTTCAGTTTCGCGCGCGGTCCGGAGAGCTGATCGGTCATCCCGATCATGGGTTCGGGTTCATCAGGGACCCGGGAGTGCACGGAGAAAACGGGATCTACAACGGGTTCCACATGCACCCGGCGTCGCGGATAGGAGCAGGTCAGCTGCCGTCCATGACCAAGAACGTGGCGTACGCGCCGGCGGTCTGGAACCAGTCTCAGACGTCTAGCTGCACGGGCCACGGGCTCGGCGGGGCCGAGACCACGACCTTCGCCGCCCAGGGCAAGCCGCTGGCCGCTCCCGTCCTGCCCCGGGTCAGGTACGCGCTGGGGCGCGCGGTCGACCGGACGGATCCTAACACTCCTCTGCAGGACACGGGAGCGCAGCCGAACAGCCTCGTGCGCGCGGCCGGGCTCTGGGGCGTCGTGCTCGAGTCCGAAGACGACGGTGGGCGAACCGCCACGTCGCCCGACTACGCGGCCTACCTCACGGCCCACATCAACGACAACCCGATGCTGGGCGAGCTGGAGATCGGGGCGAAGAGGCTGCTGGTCGGGTACAACGCGATCGCCGACGCCGACTCGCAGAAGTCGCTGAAGGTCCAGCAGGCGCTCGCGGGGAAGTACGCGGTGACCGTTGCGGTGGACGCGGGATCGACCGCGTTCCAGTCGTACGACGAGACCAAGGGACCCCTCGACTACACGGGAGACGATCCTGACCACGAGGTCTTCCTCGTCGACTACGGTACGGTCGCCGCGCTGCTGGCCGCCGGACTGATCCCGGCGTCGTGGCAGGGCCTGGACCCGACCGCGATCCTGTTTCTCCTGCAGAACAGCTGGGGAGTCGGCGCCGGGATGTGGACGATCAGCGGCCGCGCCTGGGTCACTCAGAGCTTCGTTCAGAACGGGTGCTTCAACACGCTGGTAGTCAACCTCGGCCTGTGATCGGACGTGCATAAGACGTCGCGCTACACGGCGACCTGGTACCAGGTCGTCCACCCCTGCGAGACCGTTGTAGCGCGACTTTCCAAGCTCACAACACGCTCAGGAGTCTTCAGATGAGAACATTCAAAACCCACTTCCCCGCCGTCTTCTTCATCGTGATCCTCTGCATGGGATCCGACACCTGCTCGCACGCGAAGGTCGTCCCGACCCCCGCGCCGGCTCAGCCCGACGGCGGGACGGCTCCTTTCGCGGACGGCGGCGTCGACGGATGCCCTGCCCCAGTCGCCGATGGGGGCTCGGCGCCCACGACCGTATACGACCAGGCCTGCTCCAACATGGTGAGCCTCGACTGCTCCGAAGGGTCGGCTGCCGACTGCACCGCGGTGTTACAATCAGCGACCGCCAAGGGGATCACGCCGATCGACGTGCCGTGCGTCGCCAACGCGACGTCTCCGGCCGCGGTGCGGGCCTGCGGGGCGATCGCCTGCACGGTAGAGATCGGGATGACCCTGGCACCTAACTGCGTGAACGCCTGCGCGGTGGTCAAGAAGCTCGAGTGCAGTGATGCTCCGACCTGCCTCGCCGAGTGCGGTAAGACGATCGCCGGGAAGGCGGTCGACCTGAAGCTCGCCTGCCTGGTGAGGGCCAGGACGAAGGCGCAGATGCAGGCATGCGGCAGCGTCGCGTGCAGGTGAGATCCGCGCTAGGTGCGGGTCCGACCCGTCGAGGTAGTCGGTAGCCTGTCGTACTGGTGCACTATCACGTACGGCACGTTCGCCTCGTTGCACAGTAGTCCGCCCGCGATCCGGGGCCGGAGCCTTTCGCGCCTCGACTGCGCCTCGCTGGGGGCGTCCGCCGTGTAGAGGACAGCGCAGTGCACGCCCCATGCGTGGGACCAGTCGGTGACCAGGACCTCGCTGAAAACTTCCGTCCTGATCGCGACGTTGAGGGCGACCTGGTCGGAGGGGCACGGGTTCCGCGTCAGCTCGTGTATCCGCCCGCACAGCCTCGCGAGCGCGGGCGGCCTGCCGGCCACGAGGCCGGCGCACAGTATGGGCTGCTTCGCTAAGTACAGCTCGTAGGCCTCGCGACCGCACACCGCCAAGGCGTTGGTCCGGTTCCAGGGCTCGTTCTCGTAGGTCTCGCACTCGGAGCTGAGCACGAGGTCGTATCCTCCCGCGTGATCCGCGAGCCACGAGGACGGGTCTCGCTGGAAGATGAGATCGCGGACGTCGGTCAGGACGACGAGGTCGTCTGCGGCGCGGAGCGAGCTGCAGAAGTCGGCGTAGTGCCGCCACCGCTCCTTGTTAGGTCGCTGTCCGTCGGACAGGGGATCGGAGATGACGGCGACCTCGACCCCGGGGCTCACCGCCGACCTCAGGTCCGCGTCCGGCAGGTAGCTGAACAGCGTGGTCTTGCCGCCGAAGCCGGATCTGGCCAGCGACCTCGCCCAGGCCGACACGCCTCCTCTCCCGAGCCCGTTTTCTATTCCCACCACGTGGTGCACGAGGACCTAGACTTCGGTTCCTTTTTTGAGGTTGAGGTGCTAGCCCTTTTGCCAGCTTCTTTGCTGGCTTTTTTGAGGTTGAGGCGCCAGCCCCTTTGCCAGCCCCTTTGCCAGCCCCTTTGCCAGCCCCTTCAGGGGGTCGGGATCTTGCCGCTTGCCACGAGGCTCTGGATGAGCGCGCCCACGGCGGTCGCCACGGCGGCGGCGTTCTTGAGAGTCGCGGCGTCGATGGTCCCGACGGAGGCATCGTTCAGCATGACGGCTCCGGTTTTCGCGAGTACGCGCAGGTGGCTGATGGAGCCGGGGACCGTGCTCGGCGGCCGGGAGGACTTGCCTGCCGACTGGTTCGTGTCGTCCACCCAGGCGACGGTGGCTCCGATCAGCTGCCCGTCGGGCGAGATCGAGAGACCGCGAAACTGCACGCTGTAGTTCTTTACGACTTGTGTCACGGGGACCTCCGAGAATTGGGATCGTTGATCAGTAGTCTGAGGGCGGGGTCACGAAGGGACCGAGCAGCGTCACGTCGAGCGCGGTCAGGCTGGTCCCCTCGACCGCCTCGAAGGGGAGGGGACCGGCGGAGAGCTCGCACTCCACCGCGTCGAGCGCGTTTTTCTCCGCGAGGTACGCCTCGTTGTTTTCCGGCTTGATGGACCACGACGCCGCGGCCCCCTCGGTCCTGGTCTCCGTACCGTACTTCTTCCCCAGCGCGACGACGGCCTTGACGTAGTCGGTGAGGTGTTCGTTTATCGCCCTGGTCAGGCGAGCGATGCGGAACTTGTTGACTATGGAGGGCTCGTTCGCCGTCATGAGCTTCGACAGCGGACCGGGGCGGCCCGGGAAGTCGCGGAGCTTGTCCAGGTCTCCGTAAGTGCACTTCATGGCGACATCCTACTCGCGGGAGGTGATCTTTGTCAACCGGTGCTCTGCGTAGCTACGAGTTGTCGTGGGCCTACGGACCGATGGCCGGCACCAGGCAGGCGACCAGGCTTCCGGAGATGGTCTGGCCTACTATCTTCATCTGCTGCATGGTGGTCCCGTCGGGGGTGTACACGAGGTAGAGCCCGGTGTCGCCCGCGGTGGAGGGGTTGCTGATCGCAGCGAAGGTGTCGATGGGATTGCCTCTGCCATATAGACTACGCACGATGATCTGTTCGATGGCCTGATACGGGAACTCAGCTGAGCTGTTGCCGAACACGCACTGGTTGTCGCTCGCGGTGACGCCGGCGCCGAAAGCCATGGCGTAGTTGGAGACGTTCGTGAGACCACCGTAACCGATCACTATGCCCCCCACGCCTCCTCCTCCGTAGCCCGAGTCGATCGTGATGATGCCTATGGCGATCACGCCACTCGCCGAGTCGGGAATGTCGATGGGAGATCCTATCGCCACTATCCCCCCGTTTTTTTCTCCTATCGTGATCGAGTTGCCGATGGCCACTATGTATTCACCGACGTCGCCGATCGTGATGTCGGCGCCGATGGTCACCTCGCCGAAGGATCCCTGACCTTCTCCGCTGGTCTCGCCGCAGGTTATCGCGCACCCGATGTGCACGAGGTTGCTCGAAAAAATTCCTCCGGCAGTCTCGTAGGTAATAGCTGTAGACGTGATGTTGGAACCGATCAGGACCACCTGGTTGAAGTTGTTGAACGGAGCCAAGGCAGTGGTGGTCGTCTGGAGGGTGATCGCGTCGCCTATTGCGACCACGCTGGAGGCGTTCGAGGCGCCCGAGTTGGCGTTCGTGACGGTGACGTTGGTTCCCAGGAGGACCATGACCTGGAACGCGCTTATGTTCGTACCAACGGCAGAGACGTTCTCGCCGGCTATTATGATGTCCTGGGACGAATAACCCGTGCCCACGTAGCCGTTGTTTTGGATCGAGCAGCTGGTACCGAAGACTATGTTGTACTGAGAATTGGACAGGTCGAGCGAGCTCGCAGACTCGGGAACGATCACGAGGTTGCCGAAGGCGTCGTCTCCGATCGAGAAGTTGCTGCCGATCGCTACGTTGTATTGCGATCCGCTGGTCGTGCCCACGTCGATGGACGCCCCCATGATGGTGTTGTTGGAGGAGTTGTCGCCGTTCGCGGTGAGGCTGTTGCCGATCATCGTGTTGAACTGCGTGCCGCTGCCGGTGATGAGCACGTCTGCGCCGATGAGGATGCAGTTGTAGGCGTAGTTGGTCGTGACCACGCCGCTCGCGGGAGCGATCCCGCAGCTGTCGCCAATTACGAACAGATCTCCGCCGTAGGCCACGTTGTTGTAGCCGACCGCTACTATCACTCCTTCCGAAGCGATCAACTTATTGACAGATCCGACGCAGACGATGTCCGAGCTCCCGTACGCTCCCGAGCCGGTGTAGTTGACCACGTTGTCCAGGGCGTCGGTGAAGATCGGTCCGGTCGCCTGGGGTCCCGCGAAGTAGAACCCGGCGTTGAGCGCCGAGCTGGTGACTATGGACAGGTTCTTGCCGGCAGACCCGGAAGACGGTACCCGGCCCCCCATGGTGACCGTCACGACGCCCGTCACGACGCCCGACACCAGCAGCCGCACGTACCGCACCTTCGCCTTCGTGGTGAGCGGCGCGAGCTCCACGATCGGCGGGGCTCCCTGGGGCAGCCTCCCCGGGTTCCAGGCCCCGAGAGGATTGAACTCAACGCCGTCGGAGCTCCCCAGCACCGTGATGGGTCCCGTGAACGACCCGCGGCAGAGGAAGCAGGTGTCCTCCTCGGATCCGGTGGGAGGAATGAAGGTAGACGTGTCCACCGGGGGCGTGAGGCCCGTGAAACCTCCCCCCAGGGTCGCTATCACGCCGAACCCGTTCTGGCCGGCGCCGGCTACCCCGGACACCTCGCACACCACCCCGACCGCGGCGACCGCTCCCGACCGCAGCCTCACCGAGCTGAACGCTCCGGGTATCGTCTGCTTGATCCCCTCCGGGCCGTCCGCGTTGAACGAGGCCACCGGCACGAACGTCTGGCCGTCCTGCGATCCCAGGAGGTCGTAGTAACCTTCATATGTACCCGACAATTGGACCGTCTTCGGGCCCACGAGCGCGGAGACGTCAACTGCGGGTCCGTCGCCGGATATCGGGACCGGGACGTTGACGGGGGTGATCATCTCTTTCCTTTCATACGAACACGTTCCGGGGCAGGCCCACCACCGGGCACTCGTCGGGGACCTGGACGAAGACGGCGGTGGGCACGAGCTGGCTGGTCGGCAGGCCGGTGTTCTGCGGGCCCAGGAGGGGGTTCTGGCCGCTGACCGGAGGTCGCGGCACCAAGTAGACGTCGGTCGCCGTGGGGACCTGGGTCCCGGAGGGATATCCCGACTGGAGTCCGTTCGGGGTGTTGGGGAGGTTGACCGGCGGGGGCGGCGCCAGGTTCACGTCAATCGAGGTCCCGGTCGTGTTGACCTGCTCGGATCCCTGGCGGTTCACGGCGAGAGTGAGCTGGTCGCCGGGGAAGATCGGCACGAGCAGGTCGACGTCGCCGTTGGAGTCCGACGTGTCCTGTATCGCCACGGTCACGAAGTTGATGCCGTAGTTCTGGACGGCGCGACAGGCGCCCAGGTTGGATACGCTGGCCCCGGCGGAGACGACTCCCACCTGCCAGTCGTGGGTAGCGGCGTTGGCCGTGAACCAGGCGCCCGATCCGGAGGTGCTGATCGCGTAGGTCGATACCGGCGACGGGAGCACGGGCGGCGCGCCGTTTATCGTGTCGGTGCCGGTAGCTTTTATCGTGATGTTGTTGTTGCCCGCGTTGCCGCCGGTGTCGACCACGAAGATGGTGCGGCCGTTCGGCACGGTCGAGATGGCGGGCAGGGTGATCGAGCACGATCCGGTCTTGGTGTAGCTCTCGTCGATTATCTCGTCGGTCGGTTGGACGCTGTACGAGACCGCGTTGACCGCGATCGGCGTCGGGACGGAGGTGAACGTGACGAGGCGACCGAGCAGCGACACGGGGAACGACCTCAGGCTCGGCTTCCCCGCCGAGATTGGCAGGGCGACGGCCACGTAGTAGCGGGTCGTGCTCGAGCCGGGCGGCTGCAGGGTGTCCGCGTCGAGGACGTTCGTGACGGTGCAGGTGATCACCTGGCTGGCTGCGAGGTTGGTCTGGAACGACTGGCTCGGCCCGACCACGGTGAGCTCCGCAGGCGGCGTGAACCCGGTCCCCGGGGCCTGCGGCGGCTGAGCGGCGACCTGCACGGGAGGGATCGTGCTGGGGTAGAGTCCCCCGCTCGGGTAGGTCTCGGGCGGTGGGGAGAACACCGGCTCGCCCACGACGACCTCCTCCGGCGTGGGGAACACGACCGGCTCGGCTCCCGCCTCCTGCGGCAGGCCGCCGTCGGGAGGGAGCGGGCGGCCCTCGTCGGCCACGGGGATTAGCACGTCGAGCTGACGGGGAGCGTAGTAAGCCGATCCCCCGTTCGGGTCCGGGTTACCGCGGACCTCGCCCGCCGCCTGGGTCAGGTCCGGGGTCACCGGCCCGCGGGTCACGAGGCTCGCGTTCGGCGACACGTTCGTGGCGATCCCCCGGCCGTACGCCTCGCTCGCGACGTTGACCACCCCCGGGTTGGTCACATCCATACGGTGCTCCCCAGCCGGCGGGTCGCCGGCTTCTCCCGGGGAGTGAGGGCGACCCAGGCCCCGATCCCCAGCGCCGCGACCACTCCCGCCTTGACGAGCCCACGCCGCGACGTGATCCCCAGAGCCCTCTGCACGGGAGCGACGCCCCGCGCGGCACCTTCCTTCACGTCCTTCTTGGTGCTGGTCAGGACCTCGCGCAGGGTCGTGTTCTCCGGCGTACCCGCCCCGACCGACCCGCGACCGAAGTCGCGCCTCGTCTTACCGAACATGAGATCGTGAGCCATGTTGTCACTTCCGCTTGTGGAATGGAAACCTGCGCTGCTCGTATTGACAGTACAGGATGAGGGCTATCGGGACACCGGGCACCATGAGGAGCGACGTCAGGATCGGGTGTCGTGCTACCAGGTTGTTGGCTTTCTCCTCGACGATGGTTGCTTTTTCCGACAGGGACGAGGAGCCGACCGAGCCCGAGGCCCAGTTGCGAGACAGCTTCCCTAGTATCAGGTCGTGTGCCATGAGTTACCGCTTCGTCTTCTCTCCGACGATGGGGATCTTCGCCCTGCGCAGGTTCTCCAGCTTACGGTCGATGTCCTGCAGGACGGTGTGGGCGCTGAAGACGAGGTCGGTCGGGTCGTGAGTCGACATCTCCAGCATGGGGTTCTGGCGGAGGTCAGTGGCGGCCCGGTCGTACAGCCAGGCCATGTCGAGGTTGGTGAGGGGGTTCTTGAAGGGCTTCTTGTATTGAAGCGACTCGTCGTAGGCACCGCAGAACTTGTCGTATAGCTTGTGGAGCTGCGCGCTCCCGGACGTCGCCAGCTCGGATTCCGTGGGCTCGCCGTCCACGATCTCGTGGCGTCCGAGCGAGTCGGTCCTGAGGTACATCTTCTTTCGCTGGAACATCTTCGCCTCCTCTATCTGTTAGCATATCCCATGAGGCGGCGCAGCTCGTGGCTCTCGTCCCGGACGACGAACTTGTTGAGGGCGCGCGACCAGCCGATCGCGGCGTCCACGTCGAACTCGGTGTCGCCTAAGAGGACCTCGTTCGACAGGTAGGCCCCCACCTCGGGGTCCCCCTTGATACCGTCCAGGCTCTCGCCCCTCTTGGCCAGGAGGTCGATCACCTTCTTATCGAGCTCCGGGGCCCTGCCGCCGCCGTAGCCCGAGGGCTTCTCGGGGTCGACCACCATGACCTCGGGAGCCTTCGCGTACTGGATGACCACGGGCGCGCCGTCGCGCATCTTCTCCGCCGTGCCCGCGGCCGCGAACTCCTTCTCGCGACCCATCCCGAGCACGAGTGAGGGATCTTCGAGCCTGCCGTCGGGCAGGAGCAGGAGGGCGTGGTAGTGGTAGTTCCCCTTCGGGCCCCTCCGCCACTTCGCGAACGGCTTCGCCTTGATGCCGCCCTTGACCTTCGTCCACCCGGGCCAGGCGTCGAGCTCTCTACCGCTGCTGGTGGTGAGGGTCTTCCACGTCGTAGCGGCGGGAGCCGCGGAGACCGCTGGCTCGCCGGCGGCGGGGACCAGGCCCAGCTTCGAGAGCATGTCCGGGGGAGGGAAGCGCGGGTCGGCCGTCTCGGTCTTGCTCGCGTCCCACGGTGCCTTGCGCTCGAAGTGGTAGGGCAGCTCGCGCTGCTCGGCCACGCGGTAGCAGGCGAGATCTTCGCAGTCGGACCAGGGGCCAGGGTAGTCGCCCTTCCCCATGGTGCCCATGAGCATCGAGGGGATATCGGGCCATATCTCGGTGCCCTTCTCCGTCTCGTAGTGGAGGCCGGATCGGTACAGGGGCGGGTACCCGCGCTCGACCAGCCCCCGCTTCCTGAACGCGTCAAACTGGCGCAGGTGGGTCTGGTTCACGTGGCAGAGGGCCTCCATGAGGAGTAGCATCCTCTCCTGGGACCACACCTGGTCCCAGTCGCCGCGGAACATCTGGCAGCGGAAGACGATGTTCGGCATTCCCACGGTGTGGTCGACCTCGCTCGGTGATCTAGGGTGGTGTGAACGGGATCTCCGGGGCTCGAGCCACCACCCATGCGGCGCGCCCCGGAGACTATTCAGTTGTGGTCGGGCTCAATAACCCGACTGGTAGCGAGGTCCGACTACAGGTCGGGGATGATCGTGCGGAGCACCAGGATGGTGAAGTCCGCGTCGACGGCCGAGCAGGTGGGAGTCCCGCTGACGGTCGTGCCGTACATGTTGACCGCGATGGCGGTCTGGGGATTCTGTCCGGTCACCTGCGCGTTCGGGTCGACGTTCGGGGTGAGGGCGACGTTGGTCGGAACGGGCGACCTCTTCGGCTGCACGAACACCAGGTCGCTCTCGGAGGTGACCGTGGCGCCACTCGGGGTGGTGTGCTGGTAGGGGGCCTGCTGCAGCCCGGTCGGCAGGAACACGAGGAACTGGCCGGTGGCCAGGCGGGTGGCGGTGACTCCGCTGTTGGTTCCCGAGGGGCCGACCTGGCCCGAGGCAACCGCGGCGGCGCTACCGAGGATCTCGGCGTACGCTACGCAGGCGAGGCCTGCGCTGTCGAATAGTGGGTTCATCTTCTTCTCCTTGAGAGGATCTTTTGTGGTTTATGGAACGCGTCCTGTCTGAGAACCGGGGAGCTAGCAGCTCCCCGGTTCGTGAGGTCGGGCGAGCTCCGGTGTTGACTACTCGACGGCCGGACCGACCAGACCGCCCTGGAAGTTGCGGGCGTTCGGGTTCTGGTTGGTCACGCTGATCGTGACGAACATGCTGATCTGCGCCGTGTCCATCTTCAGCCGCACGCCGAACGCGTTCTCGGTGAACATGACGGCCGGCAGGGCGCCGGTCGACACGAGCTGCGAGTTCTTGCCCACCTTGATGTCGGTGATCAAGAAGTCGACCGCGATGTTCGAGGGAACAACGAGCCGCTCGGGGCGGAAGATGACCTGGGGCTGGACGTTGATGTTCGCCGAGCTGTTGCCGGCGACGCTGGTCGACCCGAGGCCGAGGGCGTACTCGCGGCTCGAGCGCGGGGTCACGGAGCGGAGCACCGTGCCGGAGTTGACCCGGCGGCGCAAAAGCTCGCGCGCGAGCGCGGACTTCTGGGCCTTCTGGTGCTTCTTGATGATGGCGCCGAGCACGTCTTCGCCGCTCTCGTCTCCATCTTCGCTGTCTAGGCCGGCGATGAACTGGTCGCCCAGGTTGTCGTCGCCGGAGAGGATCTCGGTCGTGCTGAAGCCCGAGGAGTCTTCGCCTTCGGAGAGGTCGCCGTACATTTCACGCATCATGGCTGTTTTCCTTTTCTGAGCCGCCCACGCGGGGCAGCGGGATTTTCGGTTGAGTGTCCTAACTAGTGGCTAGCGGGGTAGAGGATCGCGGCAGGCTGGGTTCAGCCAGCGCGGACCAAGTTGACGAGCTCCTGATCGGCGATGGCCGAGCCACCGGCAGGCTCCTTGCCCACGTCGCCGAACATGCCCGACAGACCGTGCATGAGGCTCCCGCCCGACGCCCAGCGCTCTCCTACCCGGTAGCCCGTGGTCGTGAAGAACGACGCGAGAGCGCCGTCTCCGAACGCGTGCAGGTGGTGAGAGTAGCCCTTGGCGAAGTCGAACAGTCCCAGCACGTGGAACGTGGCGCCGGCCAGGAGGTCCACGGGCAGCGCGAAGATCGTCAGGCCGCCAGAGGCCTTCCACTTGCCTTGCAGCAAGCCGAAGGTGAACGACGAGAGCGCGATCTCAGAGGTTCGTACGCTCTTGAGCTCGCGCGACAGCACGCCGTCCGCCCTGCGGAGCAGGTGGTGCGCGCCAAAATGGTGTTGCGACAACAGACCAGGCAATCTCAGCATCGTGTGATCTCCTTACTTTCAGTCCGGGGCCACGGCCCCAGTTTCCTAGTCGGGTCCACTCGTGGACCTTCACCAGATTGATCGTAAGGCGGGATCGCAGAAAACCTCGAAAGTATGTGAAATAACTGGTTTACCGGGCGAAAAGCATAAAAATCTCGGAAAACCAGGTGTCAAGATTCACAATTCATGAACTGTGTGACAGTGCCCGGGAGTGAAAAATCACCGACTGTGTTCTCCTACGCGAACACTTTTTTTCGTCTTGCACAATTCATGAATTGTGAATATCCTCAGCCGCGATGCCGAGGCAGGATTCTCTCCATCCCCAGGACGCGCTGGTGGCGTGCAAGATCTACTCGTTCGAGGCGGCGCGCGAGAGGTGGACCTACGCCGACCTGGCGCGCGACGTCGGGATCTCGCAGGGAGAGGCCCACAACGCGGTGGAGAGGTGCGGCAGGGCGCAGATCATCACCCCGGGCGGGGCGGTGTCCAAGCGGGCGCTGCGCGACCTCCTGTGCGTGGCCATGCCGCGTGTCTTCTACGCCGTGCGGGGGAGCAGGACGACCGGGCTCCTCACCTCCGTGCACGCTCCTCCCCTCGAGGGCAAGTTCGACTCTACTCCTGCCGCTCCCGTCGTGTGGGAAGACGCGGACGGGACCGACGAGGGTGACGGCCTCCCTCCTCTCTACCCCTCGGTCCCCCACGCCGCGCGCGGCGACCACGTCGTCTACGAGCTCATGGCCCTGGTCGACGTGATCCGGATCGGCGGACCCCAGGAGCGCAACCAGGCCGCGGCTCTCATAGAAAAACGACTCGCGGGAAGGTGATGATCACATGATCCACGACGAGGAGGTATCGAAGATGACCAAGAGTGATCGTGACGTACTGGAGCAGCCCGGACGGTTGATGTTCAGTTCCAAGCTGAGCATAGCACCGGGAGACCTGGCGGAGATGGAGGTCTACCCGTTCCTGGGACTCGGAGGCAAGAAGGTCTCGCGCAGCTTCGTTCCGAGGGAGATCGAGCTCGCGCCCGGGCCGCACGACAAGTTCGACGTGCTCGACGTTGTGGTGGAAGCAGCTGACGATCGTGCCTCCTCCAGAGTCGTCCGCACCTCCATCCTGTACCCCGACTCCGCGCAGTCGCCGGGCCGATACAGGCTCGGGGGGTACCGCGTGCGGTCCGGTCAGCAGCTGCGCATCAAGGTCAGGAACCGATCCGCCGAGTCGTGCTCGTGTTCGGGGGTCGTGAATGGGAGCACCGCCTACCAGGACGAAGTCGGAGCGGGAGACCGAACCGAGTCCGGTACTGTCGAGTCGAGTCCCTGCGCTCCCGCCGAAAACGCCGATCCGCCGGGCTTCTTGAATGATCTCTTCGACAAGTGTCGGGGGTGGTTCATCGAGGGACTGTCCGCGGCGGTCGCCGACCACCAGCGAGAGCAGGCGTCCGGGAGCGGTCCGCGACCAGGGAGCACCGGGATCTGGCTGGGTAACGAAGTGTTCGACGCTGGTTTCGGGATCCGCAGGGCGCTGCGCGAGCTGGTCATGCAGGCGGTCGCTGCCGCGCAGATCCCCTTCGCGGCCGCGCGGCTCTACTGGGAGGAGCTGATCGACGTCAAGAACCGCGAGAGGAGAGGGATCAGGCAGACCATCATCCCGGTGGGGCCGGCGCGGGTGGAGGCAGGAGCCGAAGTCTCCGTGTCCGCCGACGTGTTGTGTACTGTGCGCCCCACGGAGCTGCACATGTATTCAACCGTGGCCGACAACTTCGAGCTCGTCGACGTGAAAGTAGGCAAGAACTACCAGATGGCCACGACGAAGCCGATCAGCTGCTGGGCGTTCGGGCCCGACATGCCGGGCAGCTTCGTCATGGAGGAGGCAGGACCGGGTAGGCCCATCACCCTTCGGGCGCGGAACACGAGCACGGTCGAACAAAACTTCGAGGCCTTCCTCGTGGGCGAGCTGTCCTGAGCTCCCTCTTTAGTAACACATTGCATCTCGTGGTAGAGTCTCCGGACAGGCCGAAGGAGGACGGAGATGATCAAGAAAAACGGTGTTGTTCCAGCTCGCAGGACGGGTAAGGTGCCGCGCAAGATAACCGCCCGCAGGCGGGTCGCGCCCGGGAAGTTCGTCTTTCCCGAGACCCGGGGGTTCCCGATCCCGGACCCCTACCACGCCACGCTCGCGCTCAGCTCGCTCATGCGGATCGCCGGCCGGCACGGGGTGACGTCGGAGTCGAGGGCTCGCGCTCACGAGGTGCTCCGGGCCGTCAGGGAGCGCTTCCCGCGCGTCTACGCGGGCGAGCGGGACCTCGTGGCCGAGATCAACCGCGCGTACGGCGACGAGAGCTCGGCGCACCCGCCTCGCACCGGCGCCGGAGAGGTGCTGTACCGCCGCGGCCTGTAGCGGCCAGCCGGGAGTAACATGCCGCAGGTCGTGCACCAGTTCACGTCCCCGAAGCCCGACGGGGCCGACGCGACGCTGGTGCGGCCCAGCAACTGGAACGCCCAGCACACGGTCACGTACCAGATCGACGTGATCTCGGGCGCCGGGTCGATCGCCCTCACCGACGACGTGGTGAGGTTGCAGGCCGGCACCTACGCCGTCACGGTGCCGCTCGCCACGGGATCCGGGAAGCAGATCTACGTCTTTCAGGACGGCGCGGGCACGATGACGCTCACGCCGAGCGGGGTGGACACCATCGGCGGCCAGACCTCAGTGCCCCTCTCCTCGACCGGGTCGAGCTGCATCATATGTGATGAAACTCCTGGAACCTGGGGCCTCGTCGAGAGCACCAGCGGGTCGGCCGGCGTGCTCGCCCGCCTGGCGGGCATGATCTGGCCCCACGGCTGGCCGGTCGACTCGAACGGCAATCCCCTCGTCTCCCTCTCGTACAACGCGGGCACTCGCCAGGTCACCATAACGGCCAACAGCGGGAGCTCGTTCACGGTGTGGTGGAGAGGAGTACCCACGACGATCGCGTCGCCCTATACGACCACCGCCCACGGCGCGGTAGAGGGGGGATGGTTCCTATCGTGGAACGGCACGGCCTTCACCTGGTCGCAGTCGGTCTGGGACTTCTACGCGGTCAACCCCACGACGTACGTCTACTACTCGAGCCTGCTCTCCACGGGCGCGGCGTTCAGCGAGCTCCACAGGTGGGGCACGGACCCCGGGTACCACCAGGACATCCACTTCGCGATCGGGACGAGCCTGCAGTCGGGAGGGCAGCTCAGCGGGTACACGCTCAACACGTTCACCGACGCGGCCCTGCAGTTCAGCGTCGCGCAGACCACCATAAACGACGAGGACATCAACTACGTGCTCGGGCCGGCCGCGTCCGGGTCGTATACGGTATGGTATCGATCTGGGGTCAACGGGTACTGGGAGTGGCAGTCTGGATTGTCGTTTCCGTTCATATACTCGGCTGGTGCCTATGCCGACATCAACACGTTCTCAGGAGGCAGCTGGGGACTGACTTCTCTGTCGGGTTTCCCTAACAGTTACGGCACGGCCTACGTCGTGACCACTCCGGCGCTGGCTGCCTCGAACCAGTTCATAATAATTCCCGGACAGACGCAGTACACGACCCTCGCGGCGGCTCAGGCAGAGACCTTCAACATTCTCAGCCTCGGCGCGATCCCGTGGATAGAGTTCGTGGCCATCGCCCAGATCGTGTTTCACGCGGAATTCGGTGGGGGCGGGACCACCAACACCTCCATCGCGGCCGTGGCGGCGCTCACTGGGTCCCGATCCTCGATCACCCTGCCGATCTCGAACAACACGACCCTCGCGCTCGCCTACTCGAACGGCTCGACCTCGGCGCAGCAGACGATGTCACTGCTCGACACCAAGGGCGGGGGCATCGTCGTCAACGGGACCGAGGTCGGATTCACGGGAGCCTCTGCCTTCCAGGTCCAGGGAGCCAACTCGAGCGTCGTCGACTTCCCGACGCCGGGGGGACTCACCGTCACCACCGGGGCGATAGCCGGGTCGACGCCGACGGCGTTCGCAGTCACCGGCGGCGCGTACACAATCATGACGACGGGGACGGAAGACAACGACGTCCTCCTCAACCTGAGCGCAACGAAGACCTGGGCCAGCTCGTCATTCAGCCTCCAGCGGGACGTGCTCGTGAAACCGCGGACGTACGCCTTCAGCGGCGGCACGGGCACCATCACCACCGGCGTCACCCTGGCCGTCGCCGGCGCTCCGACCGCCGGGTCGGGCGCCACGATCACCAACCCCTTTGCTTTCGGCGTCCAGGCGGGATCCAGCTTCTTCAACGGCGAGGTTGGAGTAGGGTACAACGGTACCACCCTCCCCAACTCGGGTGGATCGGTCGCGCTGGCGATCTCGGCGCCCTACCAGTCTCCTCCGTCCGCGGGAGCCACGCAGGGTTTCCTCAACCTGGCCGCCACGGGCGGTGGGTCGGGGAACCTCTCCGTGGGCATCGACTCCCTGTCCGACGCGTGGATTCAATCGCAGAACGCGGCCAGCACGACCAGCTACCCGCTCTTCCTCAACCCGAACGGAGGGTGCGTCTGCGTCAATACTACTACACACGGAGTCAACTCGTTCCTGCAAGTGGGAGGCAGCATATCGACAGCGAGCGTGTCCACCTGGAACGCGATGAACGTGAGCGGACTGTCGCTCAGCTACACGGGTTCGGGGGCCTCGCCCACCAGCATCCGCACGATCTACTTCAGTGCTCCCAGCATATCGTCGACTACCAACCCGCTCTCCATAACCAACATGTCGACGGTCTCCATCGCGGGACCTCCCAACGTCGGTACGAACACCACGGTCACGAACCTCTACTCGCTGTGGGTGGAGGCAGGCAACACGATGCTGGGCGGGCTCCTGGCGGTGGCTCCACCCGCCCTCGCGAGCACCACGCCGACGGCGCTCACGGTCACGGGGGGAGCGTACACCGCGATGTCGACTACCGTCGAGGACGTCGACGTCAACATCAACCTGTCGGCGACCAAGACCTGGGCGACGGGAGCGATCGCCACCCAGAGAGACGTGCTGATCCAGGCGCGCACGTATGCTTTCGCCGGAGCCAGCACGGTCACCAACGCGGCCACCCTCGCCGTCACCAACGCGCCCACGGCCGGGGCCAACGCCACGATCACGAACCCCTGGGCGCTCTGGGTGCAGGCCGGGGCGACCGTGCTCGGCGCGAACGTCCTCATCAACACGACAGGTCCCGCCTCGGCGTTCGTGTTGCCGTCGACGTCGCTCGAGGTCGTGACCGGGACCGCGTACTCGGGCAGCGCGAGCGGGAACAGCCAATATCCCGGAGCGGTGAAGGTTACCGCCAACGCATCCATCGGCTACGAGCAAGCCGGCAACGGATTCGAGATCCAGTGCGAGAACAACTACCTGGGAGGAGGCCAGGGGAGCGGAATCAAGCTGTACGCAGAGTCCAGCGATCGGTTCGGCGGCATAGCAATACGCTGCGGGAACAGCACCTGGTCCGGATGCATCACGTTCTCCTATAAGTACGGCAACATGGCGGTTGGATCGGCTTTCGGGTTCTCCGCCATATCCACGATCGGCCTGGCCGTCGGCTCGCCGGCACAGGGGAGCCTCTACCCGATTACGGCCGCGGCCGGGTCCATCTGGAACAACCTCACTTTTATCGGCGACCTGTACGTCTACGCCGGCGCGACGATCACCTCGCTGAGCTACTGCAACTTCGGGTCGACTAACGGCATCAACGTCCACGCTGGGCTCACTGGAGCGGTCACGGTCTCGGACTTCTACACGGTCAACATCCAGGCCGGCGTCCCCCTGAGCAGTACCACGTTCACTCGGAACTGGTCCCTCTACTCTCAGGGCAACTCGCTGTTCGGCGGCGGGATCGCCATAAGCGGGACGAGCATCAACTCCGCCGGACCGTACGCGGTGCTCGCCACCGACTGCAAGCTGGAGGTGGCCTACACCACCACGGCTGCGATCACTCTTGACTTACCTCAGATCTCCACGCTGGGCACGGTGGGGCGGAAGGTCCTCTTCATAATCGACAGCGGCAACAACGCCGCCACCCACAACATCACGGTCACGGCCTACAGCACCGATACCATCAACAACAGCGCCGCGGGCGGGAGCGCCGTCATCATGACCAACGGCGGCGCCCTGTGCCTGCTCTCGGATCCGACCAGTAACAACTGGGAAGTGTTCTCCGTGGTGAACAACAACCCGGGAGCGGTCAGCGGCACCAACCTCGGCAACGCGAGCGTCACGATAAACCCCGGGTCCGACAACGCTTCCTTCTACTCGATGCCCGCTGGCACGCTGGGGGCGAACCAGGTCATTACCCTCGGCGTCACCGGGACCTTGTACGCGGGAGCGAGCACGGTCTGGATCCAGCGTCGCGACGTGTCCGCCTACACGCTGACCATCCAGAACGGTGGCACCAACGGGACGTCCGTACCCAGCATCGTCTTGCCGGCTTCTCCTCCCAGACCGATGCTGGTCGGCGCTACCTACGACGGTAGTGACTGGTACATCCACACCGTGATATACGTGCAGTAACGATGCTTTGGGGACACAAGATAATCTACGCCGAGCCGACCGTGGGGATATTTAGCGGCGGGACCACGGATTCCTCCCGGGACGCGCCCGTGACTTACACCGACAAGTTCAAGTATTCGAACAACAGCGTCACGCCGGGCACCGTGCTGCCGACGGCCACGATGGGGCTCGCCGCCGCCGGAAACGTCGTGAACGGCATCTTCGCCGCCGGCTACGGTCCTTCCAGCGTCCTCGCCACCTCGAACAAGTACAGGTACTCGAACGACGCCATAACGGCCGGAGGCTCCCTGACGCAAGCGAAGTACGTGCTCGCAGCTGCCGGAAACGTGAACGCCGGGATATTCGGCGGAGGAGAGCTGGGTAGCGGCGGCACCATCTACGCCACGACCAACGTGTACACGTACAGCAGCGACAGCGCGATCGCCGGGACCGTGCTCGGGCTGGCTCGCTACGAGCTGGCCGCGACGGGGAACGCCACGAGGGGAATTTTTGGGGGAGGATATGATGGTACCCACCGCTCGAACTATACCGACAAGTACATATACGTCAGCTCGGCGGTGTCGGCCGGCACCGTGCTGGGAACCGCGCGCTACCAGCTGGCCGCGACCGGGAATTCCGTGGAGGGAATTTTTGGGGCCGGAGTGACCTCGACCAGCACGGGAGTCACGGACAAGTACTCGTACTCCAGCGACAGTGTGTCGTCCGGCACCACTCTGTCCAGCGCTCGCGCGGGGCTCTCGGCCACGGGCACCGGAACTGAGGGACTTTTCGGCGGTGGATACGCGAGCTCCATTGAGAGCAAGGTCACCAACCTCTACCAGTACGTCAACGACAGTCAAGCGACCAGCACGAACCTCGGCATGGCCAGGTCGTTTCCGGCTGCGTGCTCTCCGTGGGGAGGCAGGGGCTGATGCACACCAAGCGCCACCGCCAGAACCACGACTTCACGATCCTCTACAACCTCGTGGGGGCGTGCCACACGGCGGACCAGGCCCACGCCCTCCTGCTCGACCTGCGCGAAGAGCGGCAGATGGCCCTCGACAACTACGAGGTGCAGAAGATCCGCTACGAGGCGAGGGAGATCCGAGCGAGGCGCATGCTCGATTCGGCCGACAAGGCCGTCCAGGCGGAGGGGCGGGCCGAGATGATGGAGCTGTCCCACAACCGCAGGTACGGCGAGGTGCTGTCTGCCGCGGCCAGGGACGAGGTAGCTTTCATCGACCGCTGCATCGCCGAGATCCAGCCGAGGCGCAAGTACGCTCACCTGCCCGAGGCCGAGGCGGTCGAGGCGATCCAGGCAGAAGAGTGGGAGCTCGAGCTCATGGCGCGAGTGGAGAACTTCCTGGCCACGACCGGGACCATCCCTCCCGACGAGTTCGCCAACATGAGGACGCACCCTCGCTTCGCCGAGTCGATCTTGCCGCACATCAACGAGATAGCGACCGTCCTCAAGCGACCCGACGGGCTCGATCGACTGGCGGACGAGATCAGGAGGCGGCCCAGGCTGCTCGAAGGTATCGGAGAGATCGGTCAGTACGACCGGCATCATCAAGAAGGAAGGAGCACGTCATGACGAAGTATTCCCTGTCAGTCACGATCTTCTTGGCAATCACTTTAGCAATAATCGGGCCGGGGAGGTCCCTGGCCGGGACCGCCACGGCGAGCCTGGCGGTGTCCGCCACGGTTGACGCGGTCTGCTCGATCACCACCACTCCCCTGACCTTTCCCGACTACCTGGAGCTGGGGGCCAACCAAACCACGCCTGACGACGGCACCGGAACCATCACCGCGACCTGCACCGCCGGCGCCGCTCCCACCATCGGACTGAGCCTGGGCGCCAACAGCACGGGCACGCAGGCCCAGATGACCAACGGGGTGAGCTACCTGGCCTATGGCATCTACCAGGACGCCAACCGGACGATCGTCTGGGGAAACGCGGCGCCCAACCTCAGGTCCCTGGGGACCGTGCCGAACAACAACCCGCAGCTGATCACGGTGTACGGCCGGATCCCCGCCGGGCAGGCGCCGCAGAGCGGGGCCTACACAGACACGGTCCAGGCGACCATCAACTTCTGAGGCGCTGGTCATGAAGACGCTCGCGACGCCGGTCACCGTCGTAAACGGGATGTCCACCATCAACAAGATCAGCGTCGTGAGCTGGCTCGACTTCAGCCACCTCGCGATCCCGTACGGCCTGATCTTGTGCCAGGTCCAGGGACCGGGTGGCAAGATCTATTCCGGTCCGAACCAGTTCTACACCTTGAATGTGTCCGACTCGGGTCAGTGCGTTAGCCTGCAGGTCAACCCGAACCCTCTCTCCGCGGTAGATCAGCTGGTCGTGGGCACGACGATGCTGGCCGGTACTCCCTACACGACCGTTTCCCAGCTCTACGACTCGACGGTCGGCACCCGAGCCGCCAAGCTCATGGCACTGGAAGATCAGATGGTCGCCTGGGGCCTGTGGCCGGCGGCCCTGACGGGAACCTAGAGGAGAAGCACGATGATCACCTTCACGATCGAGCAGCTGCTAGCGATGTTCAGCACCCCGTTCGGACCGGGCCACATGAGCCCGATACAGAGGCTCTTCTCCTGCGAGCTGACGCTGCCTGCCTGGAAGGCCCTGCGACACACGGCAGCGGCGTGCGAGCAGGAGCTGGCGGCGTTCAACAAGAAGCGCGACGAGATCAGGAACAAGTACGAGGGGATAGTCACCCCGAACGGGCAGGGGATAAATTTCCCCAATGAGGAGAAGGCCAGGGCGTTCGCCGCGGAGTGGGGCGAGGTCATGCGGTGCGAGGTATCCGTGGTGGGCGACCCGATCAGGGTGGACGACGTCAGGAACGGTTTCCTCGCGCCGAACGACTACCGGTGCCTGAAGCCCTTCTTCGCGGACTAGAAGAGCAGCGGTCCGCGACGATGTCATGGGCGTCCTGGGCGCATTTCAGGTCAACGCGTTCGAAAACGACGCGTTTCAGGTCAACGACTTCGTCGCCGACTTCGCCGAATCGTCTCCGCCCAAGGTCCCCAAGACCACCTTCGCCTGGCAGCAGGACTCGACCCTAGGTCTACCGCCGGTCGCGGTCTCCGTCAAACCCTGGGGCTTTGAGCCCGAGCTACCGCGGCCGCGCAGGTTCGTCCTTACGATCCCCCACCTCGACCTGGTCCTGCCCCCGCTCATCTTCCCGCCGTGGGGGCACGAGCCGGAGCTGCCGAGGCCGTATCGCTTCGCACCGACGGCCCCGCACCTCGACCTGGTCCTGCCTCCGCTCATATTCCCACCGTGGGATTTCGAGCCGGAGCCGCCGAGGCAGTACCGCTTCGCACCGACGGCTCCGAACCTCGACCTGGTCCTGCCCCCGCTCATCTTCCCTCCGTGGGGTCATGAGCCGGAGCTCCCGAGACCGTATCGCTTCGCACCGACGGCCCCGCACCTCGACCTGGTCCTGCCGCCGCTCATCTTCCCTCCGTGGGGTCACGAGCCGGAGCTCCCGAGGCCGTATCGCTTCGCACCGACGGTCCCGCACATCGACCTGGTCCTGCCTCCTCTCATCTTCCCTCCGTGGAATTTCGAGCCGGAGCCGCCGAGGCAGTATCGCTTCGTACCTACGACCCCACACCTCGATCTGGTCCTGCCCCCTCTCATCTTCCCTCCGTGGGGACACGAGCCGGAGCTGCCCCGCCCGTACCGGTTCGTGCCGACCGCGCCTCCGCTCGATCCGGCCCTGCCGGAGCTCGCGATCTACCCGTGGGGGTTCGAGCCGGAGCTGCCCCGCCCGTATCGGTTTGTCCCGACGGCTCCCCACCTCGACCTGGTCCTGCCGCCTCTCATATTTTCTTCCTGGGGGTTCGAGGAGGAGCTGCCGCTCCCGTACCGGTTCGTCCCGACCGCGCCGCCGCTCGACCTCGTCATGCTGCCCGTCCCGCTCCGGCCGTGGGGCTACGTGCCGGAGCTCCCGCGACCTCGGAGGTCGGTCGCGTCTCCGGTCATCCTCGACCTGGTCATGCCGCCGATCCCCCGCGCGATCTCGCCGTGGGTCCAGGACGCCGACGTCCCGCTGCTGGCCAAGATCGCCAGGATCATGGCGCAGGCCGACCCGGGCCTGCCCGCGGTGCTGTACGGGGCCTGGGGCTTCGAGGACGTCGAACAGGGGAGTAACAGGAGGTCGGTCCGTAGAGCCGCGCTAGAAGACGTCTTCCCGCACGTCATCGTGCCTCCCCACCTGGTCCCGTGGGGCTACGAGACGATCTCGCTCCCCGCGAGGTGGCGCCCCGGGCTCGCCTTCGAGGACTTCCTGGCCCTGCCGCAGGTCATCGTGGGCCCGTCGCCCGTCCCGAACCTCCCCAGGGAGGTCTACATCGACGGTGGGTGGTACAACCCCGACATACCGCGCGTGGAGATCGTGGACGGTCCCACGCCGGCGCAGCTCCAGGCGTACCTAGACGACCTGTGGGACGAAGACGAGGAGGAGTACGAGCGGATCGAGCCCGACTTCGTGTTCGGCAAGGAGGAGTACGAGAGGGAGAAGGCGCGCCGCAGGGGCGGGAGGTTCGATCCCGCGGCTCCCACGAGGTTCAGCTTCGACCCCTGTCTCGATAATATATCGCGCCACCGGACCATCATGCTGGCGACGGACGCGAGTCTGCACGGCGTGCCTCTCACTCAGGTCGACGCGTTCCCGCTGCGCTACCGCCTGAACATCTTCGAGCCGTCCTACGAGCGCCTCATGCGGGGCGGGACGATGGTCCGCCTCATGCCGAGGGATCCCGCGGCCATACTGCACCTGGCTCGCCTGGCTCGGCTGCACCGCTACCGACTCGTCCTCTGGACGCCGACCAGCATCTACCTCTTCGACAAGACGACCCTGCGGTCGAAAGTCCCGGGGGTGGTCTGGATGGCGCTCGGGGCCGGCATGGCGTTCTGGCTCGGATCCGACTTGGGGTCGCACACCCTCGAGTCGCAGACTCTCGGATCGCGCTTCCTCCTCGACGTTCCGCCTGGCGCCAGTCGTCCGCGATCCGGGGGTCCGCGACCCGGGGAGCTAAGTCGCGGAGTTACCGGGAAGGGTAAGAAACGGAAGTAGCCTCAGGTCACGGCGTCGAGCAGCCTGGCCCGCGCCTCCATGCGCTTCAGCTTCTCCTCGAACGGGTCGCACTTGTCGATCTTGCCGCAGGCGAGGCACACGGGAGAGAAGCACATGCGGCAGAACCCGGAGGGCTCCCCCGGGTCGGGCTTACGGTAGAGCTTGCCGCAGTGGCAGCAGGTCAGGGTCTCGATGACCTCTACGCTGCCGAACCCGTCGAACACCTCGGCGTGGCCGAGTGACCTGTTTCTTGGAGAAAGTCCCATGAGATGAGTGCGGGTCGCGGATCCTGCGGGTCGCAGACCCTGCGGGTCGCAGACCCTACTGGCGGATCTTGGCGTCGACTACCACCTTGACCGCGCCGCCCAGGACGGCGACGTACCAGCCGACGCCGCTCGCGGCGACTGCCGGCAGGACGATCTCGGCGTCCGGCGTGTAGGCGGTCCAGCGGTAGACGCCGCGCGGGTTGACGCCCGTGTCGTCGATCGGGGAGGCGGCCGTGTAGGTCGGCTCTATGGACGCTGTGGTACCGGCCGTGAAGAGCGAGGCGGCGGGATCGTTCGGATCGCTCGAGGTGGGAGTGACCGGGTTGGTGGTGCCGGCCGCGGTGAACCGCTTGACCTGGACCTCGAAGTTAGAGTCGACGGTGACCTGACCGACGTTGGACAGCTTGTACTCGAGGACGCGAGGGCGGTCGTTAGCGCTCGACACGATCACGAGAGCGGTCTCGGCGGTGACGGTCTGGGTTCCTTGTGCGGCGAATATCATTTCTTGTCTCCCTCGGGTCGCAAACCTTCGGGTCGCGGACCCTCGGGTCGCGGACCCTCGGGTCGCGGACCCTCGGGTCGCAGACCCTTGGTGGGTTTAGTTTCGGTGAGCCCCAGCGCGGCGAGGTCGTGGCCCGGGCACAGGTGTCCGGCGAAGACGGTCTGCGCTCCTCCCTTGGTCTGCGCCGTCAGGTAGACGTGCGTCCACGACTCGAGCGAGCGAGCCAGCCTGAGCCTGCCCCCGACGTCCTCGACGAGCATGCCTCCCGGCCCCTCTATGGGGGGAAACTTCTGGGCCTCGTCCATCGTGACGGGGCACAAGAGGCACTTCATGGGGCCATGCTACGCCATCTCGCGGTCCCGCGCCAACAACCTTTTTAGTCGTCGTTGTGCGATGAGACGTCCTCGTCGTAACACAGCACCGAGACTGAAGCGACAAGTCACGGCTAACGTGGCTCAGGACGTCGGGACCTCGGACACGAACGCCGTGAAGGCGGTCCGCGCCTTCTTCGCGATATGTGCGTTGTGCTCGCACAGGTCAAAGAAGATCGCGCTCTTGGCGGTCTCGTCGAGTAGCTTCTTGAGCGCGTCGCGTATGTAGGGTTCGATCAGTTGCTTGTTCATGTGACGCCCTAGCAGGAGACCGATCTTCACGACGTCCCGGCGATCCTTGTCACCCTTGCTCGAGTGTTTTCGATCCGACAGCGCCTCGAGCTTGAGCACCAGGACGTGCTCGGGGCAGGCTACCTGTATGCCCTCGATGGTGACGGCATGTGCCTTGATCTCGTCGTAGGGCACTACCAGCCGGCTCAGTCGGTCGACGTATACATCGAACTCGACGTCGTCGTAGATCATCTGGTGCTTGCCCAGTCGAGGGTTCGGCACGATCTCGACCTCGTCCTTCAGGATACCGTAGTCGGTGAAAGAGATGGCGAAGTCGCCGTCGTGGCTCGCCTCGGGACGGACCGTTACTAGCGACTTCCGCAGCGAGTGCAGGTACACCGCCACGCCGCCGATGAAGACGACGTCGGTCAGGTGCGCCGTGAGCTCGCGGCAGGCCTCGAGGATCTTGGAGAACGATGGCGCGGCAGATCGCATGGTGGTAATATACGTCTCGGGAGACGAAAATGCTACCAACTCACATGCCGGAGGTCGAGATCGTCAAGCGGGTGCCGCGGGGACGGAAGCTCACCATAGAGAAATTGTGTCTGGCAGCTGGCATCGAGTGTCGGGTCACTGGACAGGCCGCGGATCGCGTGATCTACCTCTCCCAGACGAGTCGGCTCCGCGCCTCGCGGGAGCCGGGTCCCTTCGGACCCGTCGCGGTCGGTGTCGCGGGCGGGAACGAGCGCAGGCGAGCCGTCCTGGCCCTGGGCGTCTTGGCGTACGCCGTGTTCGACTACGCGGCCCGGGAGAGCATGCGCGGCCGTCCGGAGGCTAGGTTCGCGCTCCCCGTGGGCCGACCTAGAAAGGCACGGCCCCTCAGCGGGGCCGAGAGGCAGAGGAGGTGGCGCTCGCGATCAGGATCCTAGCGCGCCCGAGATCTCGGCCTCGGCGACCTGACCACGTTCAGGACCCGGTAGGTCCTGCCGCCCACCCGGACGGTGAGGTCTACCCGCCCCCGGCGAGCGGCGCTCGCGATCTTCCCGACCTCGGTCTCATCCTCGAGGAGCCGAGACATGACCGCCGATCTTCGCCAGCGCATCTCGACCTCCCTCGCCTAGCGCGTCGGCGCGGTCGGGTCGAAGTCGACCACCTCGGGCGGCAGGCCCTCGGCCTCGATCCTCTTGATGAGCGCGACCTTCTGGTCGATGCCCTTGGTGGTCTCCTTCGCCAGGTTCTCGAACCGGGCGATCATCCCGAGTGTGCTCGAGCCCATGACCTCGGGGTGGTCGGCGTAGTACCTGGCCGTCTTCGCGTACTCCTCCGCCCGCCTCGCGAGCATGTTGACGTGATCTCGGAGACTGGTCAGCACTACCTCCGTGCGTTGCTCCTTCAGGAGCTCGCGCACCTCCGCGGCGTCGCGAGAAGCACTCAATGAGTCTCCCAGCGGGCGGTTGTAGAGCCAGAACGTCGACAGCGTCCCGCGCATCGTGCCGATATCCTTCTTGGTCCACCTCACGTCGCGCTCCAGAACCTGGTTTTTGGTACTCCAGGGACCCAAACTTCCCGCTTCCCCTCTCGCCTCCTCTTCTCCGCCAGGTCGGCGGAGCTGAGGCGGTACCCCGGGTACCGCTCGGGGTCGGCCAGGAACAGCGCGTGCCGCTGGTCCTGCGTGGCCGGGGCGTCCCACTGCGTGGCCCCCTCGACGAAGTCCGGTACGCGGCCGGCGACTACCGCGCGGGCGAGCTCCAGGGTCCGCGCCGTGGGCCCCGCGTACGTCGCGGCGTAGTGGTTCTCCACCTGGGTACCGAAGTGTCCGCGGGGGGCGAGCAGGCGGAACAGCTTGCCCGCGTCTCCTCCCACCTTGTTCCAGGCCGCGCGCCCGACGGCCAGGCGGCCCCGGTCGTCGTGCTCTTCGCTCTGCATCATGGAGGCCAGCGCGTACGTGGCCAGCGGCGCACCGGCCGCCGCGGCCAGGCCCCGGGGGTCGGCCTCGACCACCCCCCGGCGGTTCACCCGGTGGAGCCGGTACTCGACGGGCGGGAGGAGCGACCGCAGGAGGCCGGCGGCGACCGCCCCACCGGCGATCCCGGCGACGTAGAGCCACGGTTTCCGCGACCCGAGGGTCCGCGACCCGAGCTCGTTGGGAGTAAGACTCACGCGAGGTATTCCATTATCTTGGGCACGTCGTCCTGGACGATCTCCCACATCTTGAGCACGTCGATCTTGTAGTAGTCGTGAGCTACTACGTTGCGAAACCGGTAGAGGTCCCTCCACCTGATCCCGGGGAGAGCCCGCTTGACCTTGGGACTGAGCCGGTGCCCCGCCTCGCCTATCGCCAGGAGCTGGTGAGCGACGGCGCTCTGCTTCTCGAGGTTGGCAGCGAGGTCGGGCAGCTTAACGTTCTGCATAAACGACGAGACGAGCGAGCACGCCCGCCTTATGTCGTCGAGCAGGTCGGGATCTGTCCTGTCAGACGGACGCATGGATGATCCTCGCGGTCTTGGCGATCGACTCCCGTCGTCCCGGGCTCATGAGGTCGGGCGAGAGCTGGGAGGTGGTCAGCAGGTCGACCTTTCGCCCGAACAGCGACTCCAGCTCGTCGAGCATCCCGCAGTACTCGTGGTACCCGAGCGATCGCTCGCCGACGTCGATCAGCACGTCGACGTCGCTCTCCTCGTCGAAGTCGTCGGTCAGGATGGACCCGAATAGGGCGAAGCTCCTGACGACGTGTTGCCTGCAGAAGGCCGAGATCGCGTCGAGGTCGAGGAGGGGCTTGCGCTTCTTGCTGGGCAGCTCGGGCGAAGGCATCACCACCGCGACCGGGCGCTTGAAGCGCACGATCTCGACGGGCTCGCGACTCGAGGCGAGGGCGTCGAGGGTGCCGTAGAGGTCTCTGCGGAACTCGGTGGCCTGCATCGTCTTCATGTCCTGAAGCGTACGTTATATTTGACGGCGGGTCCAGTATTTTCCGTACGTTTTATTTCTGTCCAGACGTCCAGGCGAGTTTTTCACCGTCTTCTCCCTCGGGCGGAAGCCTCGTCCTTCAGGACGAGGAGGAGCCCGTCCGGCATTGTGATTGTACGTATCGGGCCACGATTTCGAGTGGTGCTCCACCACACGACACTGCGCAGTATGAAGGAGACCAGAAATGAGCTCCCCAAAGTTTTTTCTCGATCAAAGGTAGGTGAGCAGAACGTACCAACCTCGCGGACACTCCTTTGAGCGAGTTGACCAGCGTCGAAAGAGCCACCTTTGGAGGATAACGAACCATGAGGTGTACGTGGTTTGGTTCGAAGTTGCTCTCGAGCAGCTCGCTCTCGAAGTCTGCACACACTTTTTTCCATGCACCGCGCAAGATCTCGAATACTTGAACATCGATCGCGCACTTGCGGTATTTTGGCACGAAGACCAAGTGGGCGTGAAGTTTGTGAACTACGTGTCTTCCTGTATGAAAGTCCTTGTCTATGACCATGGACCAAGATATACTTGTGTTCGTGGTCTGTCGCAAGAGCTTTCAATTTCGGGTCTATCCAACGATAGGCGAGTATGCACTTCACAACACCAGCCAATTTGCCGCAACGTAGTCAGTAGAACTCATATTTTAGTTGCTCTGTAAATCAGGCTGCGCTAGGATGGCTGGCATGGAAGCAGCATCCGACGATCCGAAGCCCCATCGAGGAAGGCCACGCAAGGAGCATCCGAGGCGAGCGGCTAACACGGTACACGTAACGCTATCCGACGAGGAACGTGGAGAGCTCAAAGATGCAGCCTGGGCCGCGCGTAAGGATCTGGCTGTTTTCATTCGAGATGCTGCAATTAACGCAGCTAATTTGACGCGTGCGCCAGAGCCTGCGCAAGCCAGTTGATTTTTGTTGCGCCATAAATACTTTTCTGGTACATTAGGATCATGTCAACGAAGAACGCAACCGGCTCAGACCTCACGCTCATGACCGTGATGGCTCGCTTCTCGACGGAAGAAGCCGCGCGAGCGTACTTCGAGGGCGTGCGCTGGGCCAACGGCCGAAGCTGCCCGCACTGCGGGAACGCCGACGAGTCCAGGATCTACGCACTGACCGCGAATCGCGCCGCGAAGATCCGACCGGGCATGTACAAGTGCGCCGAGTGCAAGGACACGTTCACCGTCACCGTCGGGACCGTGATGGAAGACAGCCACATCCCGCTGAACAAGTGGCTGATCGCGTTCTACATGATGTGCGCGAGCAAGACTCAGATCTCCGCGCTCCAGCTTCAGCGCCAGCTTGAGATCGGCTCCTACCACAGCGCCCTGTTCCTCTGTCATCGCATCCGCTTCGCCCTCGCTGACATCTTCCCGTCTGACCAGCTCACCGGAATCGTAGAAGCTGACGAGACCTACCTAGGTGGTAAGATGCGCGGTCGAGGTCGAGGCTACGTGGGAAACAAAACGCCAGTCGTATCACTCATCGAACGCGGAGGCCGCGTGCGATCTCGTGTGGTCGATCATGTGACAGGCGAAGCGATCACGAGACTTTTGAAGGAGCACGTCAACGAGGAAGCCAGCCTGCACACCGACGAATCGCCGCTCTACACGAAAGTGGGCAAGGGCTTCTCCTCGCACGAGACGGTGAACCACAGCATCGAAGAGTACGCTCGCACCGCAGAAGACGGCGTGCGCGTAACCACGAACACCGCCGAAGGGTTCTTCGGGAATTCAAAGCGCAGCATCGACGGCACTCACCATAGCATCAGCTACAAGCACACGAACCTCTACTTCGCCGAGCTTGACCACAAGTACAACACCCGCAAGATGACCGACGGTGAACGCACTGTGGTCGGCATCCGCCGTATGGAAGGCAAGCGCCTCATGCTTCACGCTCCGAAACGGAAGGCTAGTTAGATGGCACGGACGGCGAGAGTTGCAGAAGTTCGGACAGAACATCTGTTAACTGAACTTCTTCTGTCTCAAGGGTGGGACGTAAGGCGCCCGCCCGCAGGAGAGCTACTACGTCAGCAGGAATATAAGGACTACTCCCATCTATTTGACGCTTTTCGCGGACGAAGCAAAGGAGGGGGGAAAGGCGACGCTTTACCGGAAGCTGTGCTAATCGACCGCGAAACTTTGCAGCCCATGGCTGTCATTGAAGCCAAAGCGTCAGCGAAGGATCTTGAGACGGCCATTCGCGAGGTTACCGAAGAGTACGGTCGAGCCTGCATAGATGCTGGATATAGTCCTCTTGCCATCGCTGTGGCTGGAACAACGGAAGATGACTTTGCGGTACGTGTGTTCAAATGGACTGGACGCAAATGGCTTCCGGCGACCTATGAAGGAAATCCTATAAACTGGATCCCCAATCGCACGGACGTTGATCGCCTACGTGCCGGATCTGGTTCCCCAGAACTTCGTCCATCCGTTCCTCCCCCGGACGTACTTGCAGCGCGCGCAGACGAGATAAATCGACTATTGCGAGAATCTGACATTAAGGACGAGCTTCGTCCTGCGGTGGTGGGAGCCATAATGTTAGCGATTTGGCAGTCCAAAGGAAATATCCGCAAGGATCCTGAGTTTATCCTGTCGGATCTGAATGCCGCATGCGCCGCAGCCTTCTGGAAAGCACAGAAGCCAGAACTCTCGAAGAGTCTGCGCGTTGACGAGGAGAACTCCACGCTCGCTGTAAAGGCGAGGAGGATCGTTTCCATACTGGAACGATTCAACATATCAGTGCTCACCGCTGAGCACGATTATCTTGGGCAGCTTTACGAAACATTTTTCAGGTACACAGGCGGAAATACAATTGGGCAGTATTTCACCCCGCGGCACATCACTGCTCTAACCGCCCATCTGTGCGAAGTCGGAAAGGACGATGTTGTCCTAGATCCGGCTTGTGGAACTGGTGGCTTTTTGATCGCTGCGATGAATCGGATAATGGAGGTTGGCAAACTAACTCGCACTCAGGTCGTCAAGGTTGTGAAGAAGCAACTTATTGGATGCGAGACAGAGCCTGTGACCGCAGCTCTTTGTGTGGCCAATATGATTCTACGTGGAGACGGTTCAACCGGGATCGCCAGGGCAGACTGTTTCACCTATGGCAAGTATCCGAAAGGCACAGTTGATGTAGTTCTAATGAACCCTCCTTTCCCACACAAGGCAACTGATACCCCGCCAGAGGACTTTGTCGACCGTGGACTTGTATCTCTGAAGACTCGCGGGCGAATGGGAGTAATCGTGCCCATGCAGCTGCTAGTAAAGGGCGACAAGCAAGCGTGGCGCGACGATTTGCTCAAGCAGAACACACTGGACGGGATCATAACGCTACCAGATGAGTTGTTCCTGCCCTACGCACAACCGTATACAAATATCCTCATGCTTACTAGGGGAGTTCCGCACAACTTCAACAAGCCGGCATTCTTCGCACGGATAGACAACGACGGCCTGCGACTGAGGAAAAATGTTAGGCTTCCCAGGACTGGATCGCAAATCCCAGACATCATTGCTTCCTATGACGAAAAGAAGTCCATAGATGGTCTATGCGGATGGTTCAAGATCCAGACGGGCGGCGAGTGGAGACCTGGGGCATACATAAAGGCTAGACGGCTTTCCCAAGAAGAGGCCCTGGGAGAAGTGGACACGGTCATTCGCGCCAAAACGTCCATGGTAGTGAAATACGCAAAATCACTTTGCGAACTGTCTTCGGCCTTGTCTGCTAGAGCGTTAGTGCCACGAGATTTCCATGAATACGTAGGTGCAAAACGCGAGTCGCTTGTCACCAGCGGAAACACCATTGGTGCGTACTTCGATCTTTTCTATGGACAGAAGGAACTTGAAGCTAAGGATCGGTTAGGGATTGGTGTTACCCCCGTGATCTCATCTAGCGGAGATGATAATGGATGTCATGGATTCTACGATTTTGACTGGCTGATTGCTCCCCCGTTCGTAACTGTTCCACGCACCGGCAGCATCGGCATTGCGCATGTCCAGGAATGGCCGTGCGGAGCTTCGAGCGATAACATTCTTCTGCTACCTCGCCCCAATGTTCCTTTAGAGTTGCTCTATATTGCTGCCGCTGTAGTTCGCAAGGAAAGGTGGCGCTTCAACTATGGGAGCAAGATTACACCTTCGCGCATTGCGGGATTACCAATTCCAACAGATAGCGCTCTCATTGAGATGGTAAAGGAATATCTTAACCGAGCAAAGGAGGTCGAAAGTCTAGTTCTTGGGCATGCCGCCGATGCGATCGATGGACAAGTGGCAAGGAAGCGCCTCGAAGAAATAGAAACATCACCCGGAAGGGTGATCGGCGGGAAAGCCTTGAAGGACAAACTCGATGAGTTGCTATCCTAATGCCAGCCTCTCCCTATTACGGGTTTGCCTATGACCGTCAACCTTTGGATTTTCTCCAGACACTGGAAAAGAAGCTCCGAAGGCAGATCGTCACCAAGATTCAACAGCTTGCCGCCGATCCTCACCCGCCAACGGCAAAGGTTGTCCAGGGCATGGTCAACGGAGAGGAGCGCGTCTTTCGGATACGCTCAGGTGATTACCGGATTCTCTACTGTGTGCGAGGCGTGATCGTATGCGTGCTCGACATCGACCACCGAAAGGACGTGTACCGATGAAGCCCAAGGGGAATGAAGACGAGTTGCGAATGCCGGCCGCCGACTTTGATCAGATCATGGGGAAGGTAATGGGGGCCGATGACAGCAAGCAGGCCCTAACGGTCCGCGAACGCGTGGAACTGACAAAGGCCTGCGAAACCCTATCTCAGATGACAGAGGGACACGAGGGGTATGACACTATACGGGACAACCTGGTGGCAGAATTGGTCGACAAGCACGAATGGACGCAGAGCAAGGCCGAGGGAGAAGTTGATCGCTGCGTGAAGGCCGCCCGAGCCAGCCGTTCAGGCAAGTAGGCGGGCGACGGGGACCGCAGATTCTAGCCGCAGCACGTCAGGTTCCTTGGTGTTGTGAAGTGCATACTCGCCCAAGATTCGCGTCGCCAAGTTGCACCGCAAGGTCAGTAGACAGCGCTCTTACGTCCTGCACCAAATCTCGCGCGATTATGCCAATAGCCACGGCACCGTCGTTGTCGAAAAGCTGAGCGTTCGAGCGATGTCCAGTGAAGGAGGATCCTACAAAATGGGATTGAACCGCAGCATTCTTGACTCGGGCTGGAGTCAGCTCGTGTCGATGCTTCGCTACAAGCTCGTTTGGTCGGGAGGTTCCCTCGTCGAGGTACCGCCAGCCTACAGTTCGCAAACATGCTCGGCTTGTGGAGTCGTCGATCCGAAGTCGCGACTCTCCCAGTCCGTCTTTGTCTGCACTAGTTGTGGCCATCGTGACCATGCTGATCTCAATGCGGCGAAGATTTTGTTAAGCCGTGTGAAACGCTCGGCTCTGCCTGTGGAGGGTCCGCCGGGTTCCCGTCGAAGCAGGAAAAGGTTGAATGTTGCAAGACGTTCTCCTGAAAGCTCCTCCCTTTAGGGAGGAGTTGTTTACGTGGTGGGCTGGGCCGCGGTCGGCGACCGCCAGATGCCGTTCGGGTACCCTCGCGCCTCGAGCGCCTTGACGGTCGCCGGGCCCGGCACCCCGTCGGCGGCTACCCCCAGCTGCGCCTGCCGCTCCTTCCAGACGGCCAGGTCCTGCCCGGCGCCGAAGTCGAGCTGCTCGCAGCCGGCTGCCGCCAGCGAGGCCATGAGGGCGTCGCCCGGGTCGCCCTCGCCGCGGTTGGCCGTCAGGTCGCGGTGTCCCACGACACCGACCACGTTCCCGAGGGGAGCACCGTCGTGGGCCAGGGAGTCGACGAACCTCTGGATCGGCCCGCTCACGTAAGCCGTGGGCACCTGCCACTGGATGGGCACGGGCATGAGCCGGCACACCTCGAGGACGAGGCGAGCCGCCGCGTCCAGCTGGGACTGGTACAGCTCCGCCTGGGCGTGGCCCTGCACCACCTCCACCCCGACCGAGCACCCGTTGGCCCGCTCCGCGTGGTACGCGGCCTCGTCGAGCAGGTCGGCGCAGCAGTAGGCCCTCCCGTCGAAGTCGATCACGAGGTGCGCCCCGCCCGGTTTTTGGGGATCGCTGGTCCACGACGCGACTACTCGCTCGCCCCCGCCCGAGGGGGGCCCGAAGCCGGGTTTGATGACCTGCGGCCGCAGGTCGCTCCCTCCCGGTATGCCGCCCGTCGTGTGCACGACCACGAGGTGCACCCAGGACCGCTCGCGCGCGGTCCGCAGGCGCTTGTCGTAGGAGGCCAGTCGCAGGGCGGGGTCGTCTAAAAAATTCGTGACGTCGATCCCCGGGACTGCCACGCGCTGGTTGCCGATCACGAATCCAGTTCCCATGCCGGGCATGATATCACGAACGTATCGGGTGCTGCTCGACTAGTTCGCGGTTGTCTGATGGGAACCCCTCGCCTTGGGTCCCCTCCTCCGCTCCGGGAGCGGAGCGGCCGGGAGGTCATCAGTCCTCACCACGACCTCTCAGATCCTTCAGAGCCTTGATGGCATCGCGCAACATGGGCAGGACCGCCTTGTCCTTGGGACGTCCAGCTGCACGCTTGCTGACCAGGATGCGCTCGAGTGGCAGGACCCTGACGAACAGTCCCGGTGCCATCTCGACCTCCTCCGAGCGAGCATACTCCTCCTCGAAGTCTCCCAGGCCGTGACAATGCCACACCACGTCAATCTGATCGATGCCAGGTCCGGCTATGCCGGGCGGCACGGCTCTCCAGTAGTAGGTCGCTCCGGCCTTCCTGCAGGCGACCGACAACTCGTCGGACTGTCCCCTGGCGAACCAGAGGTCGATGTCTTGAGTTACGCCTGGCACCTTCTGCAAGATCGCCGCGCTCATGCCCACCACCATGAACCGGATCCCGTCACCGACCAGGGATCGCAGGAGCTCGACCTCCTCTGCGGTCATGCCAGCGATCTGGTCAGGCACGCGACACCTTCCCTAGACGAGACCTCCCGATCCCCCGCGCCAGTCTCTCCCAGGGAGGTAGGGTCTGCAGGAACAACACCTGCTCGACGAGCCCGACGTCTGCGCCCGACCTCCTGGCGACCTGGGCTGCCCTCACCCACCGATCCTCCCTGACCTTCATGTCGAGCACGCGGACGCCCCACCGCGCGCGTGCCCCAGCGCGAGCGATCGCGCTCCTCTCGGACCTGGAGAGAGAAGCAGCCCTGGCGGGACCTCCGCGCAGGCCTCCCAGCCTGCCAAGTGCGACGGCGTGCATATTCATGACCACGAGGATAAGACGTTATCCTTCAGCGGTCAAGCATCATGGATCCTGCGAGCGCTACGGCTCGCAGGCGCGCTTCATCCTGGCCAGGATAGCGTTACGCTCCGAATCGAGCGGGGCCAGGACGGCGTCCAGCTCCGCGACCTGCTTCTCCAGGGAGGCCACCTGGTCGTACGCCATGTTGATCTCCGCCATGAGCTCGTCGCGCCTCGTCCGGTGCGGCATCCGGGCCGCCTCGATCTCGTCCAGCCGGTCGAACAGCGCCTGCACCTGGTTCACGATCTCGTCTCCCGCCTCCTCCGCGCCTCCCGGGATCGGTCGCGCCAGCTCGGCCCGCCCGGGCGGCACCACGGCGAGGGCAGTGACCGTCGGCTCGCGGGCGGGGAGCTCGGAACTTGGTTGCCGGGCCGGACCGGGAGGATCCGCGGGCGGCTCCTGGGCGCTCGCGCGCCGGTAGTTGGTCGTGCTGAGCACGTCTGCCGCGGACAGGCCGCGCCGTATGCGATTGAACACCGTGATCCGGCTGATCCCCAGCTCTCTCACCCAGGCGGCCGTGCCCTGGGTCCTACCCTGGTAGGTGATCAGGTACCTGAGCTTGCGTCCCTTGTGCATCTTCTCTACTCCATCGCCCAGGGACACTCCAGGATCGACGGACTTGCCAGCGGAATTCGCCTCTGTCACTTCCTCGATCTCCTCGATGCTCTCCTCATACTCGTCGGGTACGCGCTCGCCGCCCTCGCGTGCTTCCTCGTACTCGCGCTCCGGAGAACCGATCGCGCGCGGAGCCTGCATGCTCTGCCGGCATGGTAGCGCCGCGGGAGAGCTCGGGGACCCTCCCGGGGCTCCCGCCGCGATCGACCCTCTGTTCACCGTGTTCTTGGTCCCCGTCCACGGGGCGTGGGGCTCCGCGGGGACCTCCTCGCCCGGCAGGAGGTGACGCAGTCGGGACCCGCAGGTCGGGCAGTTTTGCGGCCCGTCGAACCGCTTCTTCTGGCAGATCTCGCAGTAGACCACGTGCTCCCTCCGCAGCATACTAAGAGCCTCGCCCCTCATCTGGCAAGCCCTCGATGCGGTCACCCCGAGGGAGACCGCGACCTCGGTGAGCTTGTCTCCGCGCACGAGGGTGCGCTCAATCACGTACCGCAGCCGATCGGGCAGCAGCGACACCTCCCGGCGCAGGGCGGCCAGCGACTCCGCCGCCTGCAGCCTCGCCTCCGGGTCGTCGCTGGTCGGTACGCCCTCCGCGTGCTCGATCCCGCAAGAATGGACGAGCGCCCACGGGACGAGCTCTTCGCCCCTCTTGACCTTCGCGCGGTCGTCCCTCGTCAGGCGGTCCGCCTCGCGCAGCTCGTCGACCATCGCGCCGCGCACCCTAGTCCTGGCCCACGGCCAGAACGAGCCCCGATCCGGGTCGTAGCGCTCCGTGCACAGCCAGAGGGCGACCTGGCCGGCCGACACCAGCTGATCGACCACGTCGCGGCTGGCGCGGTGTCGGGACACCGCGTAGGCGATCTTGACCACGTCGTCCTTCCTCTCGGCCCACACCTCCTCGAACGATGCTTCTCGCGGAGGGGCCGTCACGACCCGAGCTTAGCTCCGGCGGCGGCAGACCTCAAGCGGGTGAGGCGGGATCTTCGCTGGTCTCGTAGCCGATCTCGAAGGGGACGCCGTAGATGTTGCTTTTCTTCCTTGGTCCCTCGATCACCAGGTGGATCACCCCGCCCTCGATGGTCACGTCTACGGAGAGGTGGTCTCCGTGTTTGGCGTACTCGCCCAGGTTCAGGTTAACGGGCCCGCCGGCCGGGAACAGCGCTATCGATATGATGTTCATAGACGTCCTCCTCGCTAGAGAGTCGACTTGCTCCAGGATGAGCCAGGTGCCAAGAGGCGATCTGCGACTACCTGGTCGCCTTGACGTATTTCTGACAGAGCAGCGCGAATGCCGCCTCGTTGGCATCCATGATGGCGCGCGTGGGACTGTTCTTGCGCATCTCCCGGCGGACTCCCTCCAGGACGAAGTGCTCCGCGACCTCGCCCACGGTGCGACCATACAGTCCTGTGGACGCGATCTGTTCCAAGTACTTCTGCACTAGCACGTGCCTGCTGGTCGACCTCAAGGTGGATCTCCTCTCTTCTCGCCGGCGGCGAGTGCCCTCCTGCACTTGCCGCACACGCGGTGAGGTGTGTTCCTGACGTGACCGTCGCGCTCGGTTCGCCCGCAGGCGGTCTCGTACGTGGTCACCGACCTGTAGGTCTTCCCCACCACGGCGTGCCACAGTCCCCGCTCCGCTTCGATCCACTCCCTGACGTCCTCGAGTCGCTTGCCGGTCGGCTTGGTGCTCGCCGCCGATCGGATCGCCGGCTCGGGCTCGGTGTCGTCGCAGCCCCCGTCGAACGCTACGCAGCTGCACCCCTCCACGGCGCAGGCCGTGGATCCCCGGTACCGGGAGTCGTGCCCGTGCTCGTCACCGACGTGCCCGCAGGCGCAGGTTGCGGCGTCGTCTCCCCTACGGGTAGTCATCGACGTCCCAGTCGTCATCGTCATCGTCATTCCAGTCGTCCTCGTCGTCGAGCTCGTCGTCATCTTCGTCGTTCTCACCAGGTCTCACGTGTTTTTCCCACTCGATCGCACGACTACGGCCAGTCCTCCCAGCGGCCCTCGTCGTCTTCATCGTCTTCGTAGTCCTCGCCGGGCCTGTAGGCCTCGAACCGCAGGCCGAGCTCTGCCAAGCGAGCGCGGATCCGGGCTCGCTCCGCGTCGGTCATGGGACCCTCGTCCGCGTTTTTCTCCGGTCTGAACAGCGACAACTGCTGCATGCGTCTTCCTCACTTGACTAGCGACAGACAACTGCCGGGCGGACCGTTCGTATATGTAGTGGCCCATGCGGTAGAACGGGGGCTCGAACAGCCCCAGCACCCTGGTCCTGGAGCTGGAATTTGCCGAGCTCACGTCCCGTCCCCCGACGCTGAGGTTTCCGCGAGTATCCGCTTGGCCAGCTCGACCTCCGCGATCGACGCGTGCTGCGGCCAGCAGCGCCCCTCGTTGGCCGCCACCGCCGCGGCCAGCTCCGTGCGCCAGTCGTCGCGGCGGAGGATCCGCGACAACTGTGCTAGTTGGAGCTGGTCAGACCTCGAGATTGACTTGAGCGTCACGATCTGGGCGTACTCGTCCGCGTGCGATCTCATAATTCGTCGACCGAGCAGCGCCAGCAGGAGCTGAGCGCGCCACGACCCTTGTGCCGCGGCTCGGGAGTACTCGTCCATCGCCTCGTCGATTAACCCTCTTTTTTCGTGAGAGAGCCCCCGGATGATCCTGATCCACGCCATGTCCGACCGGTGCAGCGGATTCTCGGAGGTCCGTGCCATGATCCTGTCGGTGATCTCTGCGGCGAAGCCGGGGTCGACCTCCAGGGACTCGTCGGCGAGGTACAGGAGCAGGTGCCGGCCGGGCTCGGACCCGGCGCGCGTCAGGTCGCAGTACTCGCGGAGCAGCACCTTGTAGTTGCGGTGCGGGACGCGGCCGGGGCAGTCGCGCAGGTCGCGGAAGCTGAGCCCCTTGTTGGTCATGAGCCAGTTGCTCCCGCCGGGGTCGCGGTACCAGTCGACGTTCTCGTGGCACCTCTGCCTGAACCTGATCTCCGGCTTGTTGCGCCAGAAGCGGGTGTACATCGTCACGTACAGGACCTCGCCCCCGGCCCCGCACACCTCGTACGGGCAGGCGACTATCTCGACGTCGCGCCTGGTGGCGGAGAGCGACCGGATCCCCGCGAGGATGTTATCGGGCCGCAGCACCATGTCGTCGGCGTCGAGCTTCATGACCCACTCGCCCCGGCACATGTCGAGACCGAGGTTGCGCGCTGTCGCCCAGTCGCGCAGTAGCATCCGTCCGGTGGGATCGGGGGCGGAGTAGGGAGCGTAAGAAGCGGGCTCGTCGGGGAAGTAGAGGTCGGGGCGCGAGGTGGGAGAGACCGCCGTGCCCGAGCAGGAGACCCCGAGCGCCGCACACGCGCGAGCGATCGCGTCGGGGGTCCCGTCGGTCGACCCGGTGTCGACGAAGCACACCTCGCAATAACGGCCCGCCTCGGGGATTTTTTGCAGGAAGCCGAGGGCGCGCCCCGCGATGGAGGCAGCGTCGCGCACCATCATGTGCACCGAGCACAGTTTACCAGTGGCCGGCATCTCGTGCGTCTTCAAGACGGCCCCTCCCGTCCGCCTGGCGAGCTCTCGCGGGCGATCGCGACGCCGGTGAGCACGGCCCGGTTGATCGGTACGTCCGTGAAGTCGCCGGGAGCGAGCCTGCGCCCCACCTCCCGCCGCATCCGGTTTTCGAAGCAGCTCAGGCACAGGTGCGCCTCCTCGTCGCCCGTCACCTCGCGCCAGAGGGAGTCGTCGACCATGAAGGGGAACATCTCCGGCCACTCGGCCCCGCAGACCTCGCACCCGAACGCGTGGTTGAGGTCGAGGGCCAGCCGCCGCAGCCTCTCCGCGACGGTTCGCCGGCCGAGCGTCTCTACTGCTTTGAGGTAGAGGCCGATCACGGACCCTCCTCCGAGGCTCCGGTCTCTCCCCACGGGACCTCCGGCGCCACCTGGCGCAGGAGCCGCCGAGCCTCGTCCACGGTCCCCGGCTTACTCCATGTACGGCACCTCCCGCTCGGGTGGGGCAGGCCCACCAGGAAGCACTTCCGAGCATGACCTGCGGTTATCGCCTGACTAGTGGTGAACGATTCTACCCGGAACGGTGCGGGACCGCGCGTGATACCGCGCACTCTGGCTCCCAGCAGTACGATCGTCCGAGTCGGTGTTGACGGGTTGACCGCTCCGGTGACGATCGACTCGTACCTGGTGCGAGCAGCCGCCGGGTCCCACCTCCCGTCGCACAGGTTGGCCCTGCCGAGCCGCAGGTACGAGTAGGTGCTGAGACCGAGTATGTGGCGCAACCTGTCTCCACTGCAGCCCGGGGGCTGGTGGTAGAGGGCCGCGCGCGGGTCGGCTCCGCGCGGGTTCAGCTCCCCCAGGAGAAGCACGGAACTATCAAGATGCGGCATCGCCACTTCGGTGTTCCAATACTTACGAGGTTGATGCTTTTCTTCAGAACGAGTCCAGTCAGACTCCTCGATCTTGAGGCTCGACGGGATCGGTCGCCTCCGCCGGCTCCACCACCTCGCGGTGGGGGAGCTGTCTCACCCGGCGCACGTGCGTCAAGGCGACCCGGATCCGAGCCGACTTCGGGGTCTCGAGCACGAGCCCTCCCCGCTTCGACTCCGACTTGATCGCTACCTTCAGGTCGAGCATGAGGTCCGCGGGGATCAGGTCGGAGTAGCTCTTGCGGTGGGCCTCGAGTATCTCCACGTGGTCGCCCACCGCGACCTCCCTACGCGGGCTGGCCGGGACGTAGCCGCTCGCCTTGAGGTTCGCGAGCAGGCAGGTCAGGTCCAGTAGTCTGCTGCCCACCTCGCCCATCATCTCCAGTATCGCGGGAGCTTTTGGACAGTCCCACGACGCGAGCTTCTGTCTCGCGGAAGCTAGTCGATCGCTGACCTCGGTGACGGTGTTGATCAGGCGGTCCACCGGCCCGACCTCGGGCTTGCCGGCGGCGGGGGTGGCTGACGCCGGCGGAGTGGCCGGGGAGGTGGCTTGACTGGTCGTGTTCTTGTGGCTCTTCTTGCTCATGGAGTGATCCTTTCGCACGTCGTGGTCGCCGGCGTCGTCCGGCCCTGGGCTGTAGTTGATCATGCTTCTTGTGCAGCACTGGTTCCCGCACGGTGTCCCGTCGTCGGCCGTGCTCTGGTCCCAGCAGGGACTGCAGCTGGCCGCGGTGAGCGCGAGCGCGACGATGGTGAGCTTGTAGAGCATGTCATTCCTCTCGGTACTGGGTTGACGGAAATTGTTAAGCTTATGCGACATGGTCACCTCTCGCGCGCGCGGTCGCAGGCCCACAGGAACGGCCGTGCCAATGCCTGACCGACCCTGCCGCCGGTGCCCATGAGCACGACCTCGAAGACGGCGACCGGGACGGCCAGGAGGAGGCACGGCGCCGCGCACGCAACCAGCGCGTAGTATGCTATCTTCCTCACTTAGACGATCCTCCCAGGACGTCGAGCCAGCGTTCGGTGGTCCGCACAACGGGATCGAAGTCGGGGACAGGAACGTTTTCCCCGCTGCTGAGCAGCACGACCTCGCTGGTGGCGAACGGAGCATACAGGACACAGGACGTCGTGCCCTGCGATAGCACGCAGTACCCCGGGCGCCAGGTCAGCATGGCTTGTCCGCCTCCTGCCCGTGCACGCAGCTGCAGTGGCGCGATTCGAGCGTCACCACGCGGCCCAGGTTGGGGACGTGCTCGGGCACGGCTACGCTGACCATAGCGGAGCACTTGCGGCCCGCGTGGGCCGGGTGACGACACACGGGACAGAGCACCACTCGATCCTTGGCCTTGCTCACGACGGCAGCCTCCCCGACCCGGGCGCGGTCAGCGGGGGATCGTCCACCCCGCCCGGGAACGTGATGCCCTTGATAGCACAAGACGTTATGAAATTTACCACGTAGCGGCGAGAGTTGCTCCCCTCGACGAGTCGCTCCCTATCGCGTTCCGGCAGATGGTTCCACGCGTTCGCGGCGTGGGTCCACTCGGCCCCGACCGCCTCCTTCGACGGGACCGTGCCGAACACTGAAATCATCCACGTCGGCCAGTGAGCACCTCCTATCTTCGCCACCACGGCGGGGACCCAGGACCCGTCCTCGACCTGCGTGGGCTGTACGTAGATGTCGTCAGATCCCACGCCCAGGCGCTGGAAGATGCCGACCACGGCCAGGACCTCGCGCTCGCGGAGGGGGATGGCCGCCACCAGGTCTAGCTCGCGCCCGGTCCCGCTCACCTGGCACCTCGAGTCGCAGACTCTCGAGTCGCAGACTCTCGGGTCGCGGACCTTCGGGTCGCGGACCTTCGGGTCGCGGACCCCCGGGTCGCGAATCCTCGGGTCGCGAATCCTCGGGTCGCGAATCCTCGGGTCGCGAATTCTCGGGTCGCGAATCCTCGGGTCGCGGACCCCCGGGTCGCAGACCCCCGGGTCGCAGACCCTCGCGCGAGCGCGATCAGCCTGGGGTCCTGCTCCTGCCAGTTCGCGACCACGAGCTCGACCGCCCGGCGGAACCACGGCGCCTCCTCGCCTGCGTCGGCCAGGCACTCGCGCGCGGATCGCGCGGCGGCGGCGAGGCCGTGCTCGTGCCGGATCCGCCGCGCGTACAGCACCACGTCGTTCACCCGGTTCCGGCATGAGCGCTGATACTTCACATAGAAGAGCGACCCGCGCCGCAGGAGCTGATCTTCCAGGTTAGCGCGTCTTATCAGGGATCGGACGTCCGGCGAAGGGGCCGGAACCAGGCCGAGCAGCCTATGGACCTCCGTCATGCCGTGACCCAGGCCCCGGACCGGCCTGGACAGCGCGCGGTCGAGGGCCAGCCGCCGCAGCCTCTCCGCGACGGTTCGCCGGCTGGACAGCCTGCCCGCGTGGTCGGACTCGAGGCACAGCTCGCACAGGTCGCGCAGGATCCGGCCCACGTCGACGAAGGCCGAGGTAGCGCGGGCGGCGGCCCGGATCTTCTCGTCGAGCACGACGGTCATGTGATCGACGTAGAGCACGACCTCGGCGGCGCCTTTGGGATGGGTGGCCCTGCCTCTCCGCCGCAACTGCTTCATGATCTCAGCGCGGGATCGCCAGCGCGAGGACGCGGGGTCACTCCACCGAGAGGACCTCCTCACCTTCCGCTTCTTCACCTCCGGCGGTACGACGTCCCGGACGGCCTCGCCTCGGCGCCGCGCGTCCCTCGCTTTCTTGACCTTCTCAGCGACCTTGGCCACGTCCGTCCTCCGATCTCTCCGTGCTCGTCGACTCATCGCTCGCGGCTTCCCAGGAGTAGCGGCGCACCGGCTTCCCGTCCCTGCGCTCGGCGAGCACCCTGGTCAGAACTCCGATCAGCTTGCTGATCCTCTCCGTGGTCCAGTGCTCGTACTCGAAACCGCACTCGCACGGGGTCTCCCAGCACTTCTGACAGTCTGTGATTGCCATGTCGGTACTTTCTCAATCTTGGACCATGGAGAACCAGGTGTCAATAGTTAATTAAGCACGGTCAGGCAGCGAGTCAGATCTCGCGGGGGACGAGAGCCTCGCCGGCGACCGCCAGCAGCCCGGGCTCCAGCCCGACCATGACACGCACCGCAAAGTTGATCTCCGGCCGGCTGTCGGGGCACTGGCGCCACAGCGCGATCACCAGGTGGAACATCGCCTCGCAGCTCTGCACCGCGCTCAGTCCTCGCGTCCTCAACGCGTCGGTGATCGCCCGTAGGTCTGCGCTCCTCTCGTCGCGGGGCTCCCTCTCCTCCTCCCGATCCTGCTCGGCCAGGTCGTCCAGCAGCATGCGGACGACGTTCTGCAGCTTGGGGCGGACCTCCGGGCAGTCGTGACCTAGCTCGTTCAGCATCGTGGCGGCCGTCGCGCAGAACCGCACCGGGTCCATCTGGCGATCCGCCATGACCCGCTCGAGCGCCTCGCAGTCGCCCAGCGCCTCCTCGTCTGCTCTCGACATGGTCACGCCTCGTCGAGCATCAGTGTGCGCAGTTGGCGCGTGAGCACGATCAGCATTTCCTCAACGGCGAGCCGACGTGCCTGGGAGTGCCAGCCCAGCGGCTCGTGTATGTGGCCTATGGTCAGGTAGGTGAAGCACCCCGCGCACAGGCCGTTGTGGTCGGCGCGCTGCACGCAGCCGCGGACGATGCACAGGGTCGGGAGCTGGACGAGACCACTCTTGGTTCTTACTTTTTTCTTAGTCTTGCGCATGGACGTCCTCCTCGATCTGTCCTCGTGGTCGTCCAGAGATCTTGTCTTCGAACATCTTTATCCACCCCGCCGCCACCTCCGCCCACGAGCACTCCGCCAGGACCTCGCGGCGGTTAAGCACGGTGTCCCTCGCTACCTCCGCCGCGCGCGGCCCGACGGCGCCGGCGACGGCGTCGACGAAGGCGTCGTCGTAGCCCGCGTACTCGGGGTGGGCGATTATCACACCTCGCCGCACAGTCTCGGGCAGGGCCCCGATGCTCGACGTGATGGGATAACAACCCGCCGCCTGCGCCTCCAGGGCGCTTATGCAGCTCGTCTCGCAGAAGGAGGTGGGGTAGAGCCACAGGCCGCTCTCCAGGAAGGCCTGGGCGAGGGCGGACTGCCCGCAGCGGCCCAGGTAGTGGACGCCGTCGGGCTCCATCTTGGCCATGCGGTGCTCGAGGTAGTCGAGCTGGAGCAGCATGTCCCTCGACCGCGGTCCCGGGTAGAGCGCGGCCGCCGCCCGCGCGCTCTCGGTACCGTAGTACACCCCCAGGTCGGCGTCCGGCACCTCCCGCCTGACGCGCGGCCAGAGGTCGAGCAGGCGGACGAGGCCCCTGTCGTAGGACGACGAGTAGATGCACCTGTGCGGACGCTTGCAGAGCGGCCGGCCCGGGACACCCTCCACCGGACCAAGGTTATCGACCGTCTCGCCCTCGCGCAGGAAGAGCGAGGGCTCGATGCCATTGCGCGTGACCACGAGCTTCTCCGCCGCTACGTCGGGGTAGTAGTGCATGAGCGCGCTCCGGGCCCACCGCGAGAGACAGAATACCAGGTCGTACGACGACATCACGTCGTGCCAGTCGTCGCCCACGTGGACGTCGTGAACCCAGAGCACCGACAGGGGCTTCTTGCCCGCCCACTCGAGGCGGGAGAGGGCGGAGAGGTCGCGCGAGCTCACGAGCACGTCGCAGTCTAGTACCACGCGCGCCCCGTCCCTGTGCGTGCCGGGACCCGCGGTCAGGTAGCACACCTTCTTACCGTCGTACGAGACCTCGTCGTCGACTACTTTTCCCCACACCGCGACCTCGCAGCCCAGTCGAGTGAGGTGCTCCGCCATCCTCACGGCCGCCACCTCCGACCCGCCGATGCCGGTCTCGAGGCTCCGGGGTCCCCACGACTCGAACGATCCTCCGATCCAGATAACTATCTTCATCACTTGCTCCGTGTGCCTGCTCCGCGGTTAACCGACCGGCCTGCCGAAAACTCCGCCGTTCTCCGAAGTGGTAAGAATCGGTCTCATCAACCAACTCCTTCCGACTCCAGTTCGAAGCTGTGCCGATCTCGGGAAAAACCCGATACTCCGGTAGTAAGCTCCCGGCTCGACGGTTCGAGC
>Ga0326728_10001176_pt1 | contig 94072 bp, 74 predicted proteins | sample MB3enrmetagenome_FD_207602 | JGI IMG/M metagenome (GOLD analysis project Ga0326728, IMG submission 207602) | Lab enriched peat soil microbial communities from McLean, Ithaca, NY, United States - MB31MN | ecosystem: Environmental > Terrestrial > Soil > Wetlands > Peat | place: USA: New York...
TTTTAGCTCGCTTCGGAACCAACAAACAGGTAACCAAAAACAAGGGCCATAGGGTAACACCCTTTTGGCACAACGATACCCGACCTCGGGTAACAGTTACTTTTGGCGCACGGCGCTCGGTCAGCCCCACCATGTAGCGGCAGGCATCTTGCCTGCCGTAGAGGGCGGCATCTTGCCGCCCAGAGCGGCGATCGGTTCTACCCGTCTTGCATCCAATTGAACGCCCATTCCGCCGGGCAGGATGCCCGGCTCTACGGCAGGCAAGATGCCTGCCGCTACACGCTGAGCGGGCCACAAATGAGGTTGCGAGCCACCCGAGCGCTCTACCATACTCTTATGACATGTTGAAGCTGGGAGTTAACATAGATCACGTAGCGACCCTGCGGGAAGCGCGCTATCGTGGCCGCGGGCGCGGGGAGCCCGACCCGGTTGCGGCGGCCTTGGTTTGCGAGGCCGCGGGCGCGCAAGGCATCACGGCCCACCTGCGGGAAGACCGACGTCACATCCAGGACCGCGACGTCTGGAAGCTGCGTGAGGTCATCCACACGCGCCTCAACCTGGAGATGGCCAACGCCCCGGAGATCGTCGCCATCGCCCTCAAGCTCAAGCCCAACATCATCTGCCTGGTCCCCGAGCGCCGGCTGGAGGTCACCACCGAAGGCGGCCTGGACGCGGCGGCCAGCGTGGCGGCATTGACCGAGACCCGGAAACGGATGACCGACACCGGCATTGAAGTCAGCCTCTTCATCGCCCCCGATCCGGCGCAGGTAGAAGCCGCCGCACGCATCGGGAGCCAGTTCATTGAGCTACACACTGGCGCCTTCGCTGAAGCCTATGACAGCGAGCTAGGCCGCCTGGCCGAACTGGACCGTCTGATTGCCGGCGCCAAACAGGCCCACGCTCTCGGCCTGAAGGTCAACGCCGGCCACGGCCTCAACTACGAGAACCTCCATGTGCTGTATCGCGTGCCGCACCTGGTCGAGTTGAACATCGGCCACAGCATCATTAGCCGCGCCGTGACCGTCGGCATGGAGGCCGCCGTCAAAGACATGCTCCGCCTCATGGCGAACTACCCGGGCTGAAACGGCCTGCTGACTACTGATCGCTGTTTACTGACTACGCTCTTTGCCCGTGATCCTCGGCGTTGGCATAGACATCATCGAAGTTGAGCGCATCAAAGACTCGCACGAGCGCTTTGGCGAGCGCTTCCTCAACCGCATTCTCCACCCGAACGAGATCAGTTACTGCCTATCCCACAAAGCGCCCGCGCCCTTTCTGGCGGTCCGGTTTGCCGCCAAAGAGGCCATCTCCAAAGCCTTCGGGACCGGCATCGGCGCCCAGCTCGGCTGGCGGGACATGGAGGTCGGGCGCAAGGAGAGCGGCGAGCCGTTCGTGATTCTGCACGAGGCCGGCCAAAAGCTCCTGAAGGAGCGCGGCGCGCGCGCGGTGCTCATCAGCCTCAGTCACACCCAGAATTACGCGACGGCAGTGGCCATCCTGGACGGAGCCTGACGTTGAAGCCCGAAGGCCGAAGGCCGAAATCCGAAAGAAGGCCGAAGCCCGAAAGCCGAATAAGGACGCATGGGTCAGCCAGTGCAGCGGCTGGCGGCGCAGTTGACTCGGAATTCGGAGTTCGGCCTTCTTTCGGATTTCGGCCTTCGGCCTTCGGCATTCTATTGCATTGGCGCAACTTGTGCTTCTATCAGGTGTTTTGATTGGCATCGGAATCCTAGCAAACAGTATTTGAAACTCATGACCCGCCGCACGCGCATCGGCCTATACTGCGGAGCGTTGGCTCTGGTAGTTGCTCTCCTGGCGCTGCTCGGCACTGGCTCGCGCAATCGCAGCTCACTGCAAAGTTACCAGGCGGAACTCCGCGCCCGGGGCGAAAAGCTCACCTTCGAAGACCTCGAGCGTTCACGCTCCGCCTGCACTAACGATTCTATGGCCGCCCTGAGCAACGCCGTGTCCATGCTGGGCATTCCGCAAATCAACCCCGGCTCCGTTGAACTCAGGAAGTATGTCGGCCCCGGACGCGCGCGCCTGTGCTGGAAAGGACCCAGCCCGTCCTGGACGAGCAACACTTACTCCGACCCTCAGCCTGCATGGGCCCAACTCGCCGAGCAGATCACCGCCGCGCAACCGGCGCTCTCCGAACTCCGCGAGGCCCTGCGTGATCCCAGGGCCAGCTCCGGCCCGTGCACGAATCTCATGACCGGCCCGCCCTCGAACTTTGTAGCGGTTCGCAAGGCCGCACAATGGCTGATGAATGCCGCCCTTTACGAGGCGCGCCAAGGGCACACGGAGGAGGCGCTGCAAAACCTGGAAGCCATCGCCTCCCTGGCGCAATTGGACCGCGAGGAATACACCCTCGTGGCCCAGGCGATTCGCGTCGCGGTGGCCAACCTGGGGCTCGGGGCTTCCTGGGAAGTTCTGCAAGCGCCCGGCTGGACTGATCCGCAGCTTGAGCGTCTGCAAAAGGCCTGGCAGGTCATCCATCCGGTGGCGGCCATCGAAAGCGCCTTCGTTGGTTACCGAGCCTATGCCGGAGCGCTGGACAAGCTGGCCCGCAAATCTGGCTTGCGCCAGACCGCGCCGTTTACAGGCATCAGTCTGTCCCCAAAGGGATCCGCCCAAGGGATGCTCGCCGATTACCTATGGTTCCCCATCTACCGGCTTACCAGCATAAACTCCGACGCGCTCTTCCATCTGAAGCTGACGGAAGAAGCCGTGACCGGCTTGCGCATGGTCGAGGCGCATCGGCCCTGGAAGGAAGCCAAGCAACACATAGACCAGCCCACGGCCTGGATCAAGCAAGTGGACTCCTTCCCCGGAAAGTTCCGGTATTGGATCAGCCTGACAAGCTTCCCGAATCCCCAGCGCATCACAACCAACGCGGTGAGAGCAGAAACCGAGCGCCAACTAACCCTGGCCGCCATTGCGGTGAAGCGCTATCAACTTCGCCACAGCGCTCCGCCGCCAAGCCTGGAAGCACTGACGCCCGAGCTCCTGCCCGCGGTGCCCTACGATCCCATGAGCGGCAAGACCCTGTGTTATCGCCTTAAGCCCCATGGCGGCTTCCTGCTCTATTCGGTTGGAGAAGATGGGAAGGACGATGGCGGTGACCCGAGGCCGAGCTCCGGTAACACCTACGGCCTCTGGGAAGGCCGCGACGTCGTCTGGCCGACAGCCGCAGATCAGGACCGATGAACCGGGCCGTGCGAATCCTCCTGCTGTCCGGCGCGTTGGTGCTGGTATTTGTGCTGGTGGCGCTGCTCGGAATCGCTATGCGCGGCGGCGGTGGATTGCAGGGGTACCAGGCGGCGCTGCGGGCAAGAGGGGAGAAACTCAGCTTCGCGGAGCTGCCCTGCGGGCACCACACGAACGCCGTGGACACGCACGCCGCTATCACCAACGCCGTGCCTAAGCTGGGCGACCCGTTGATCTCTCCAGGGCTGCTGGAACTGCAGCATTACGTCGGACCGGGCCGAGCCGAAGTCAACTGGGCGCAGGAGAGTCCCACCTGGTCGCAATCACCCCGGCCGGCCAGCAACGCCACCTGGGCCGAGATCGCGGCGCATGTGGAGGCAAGGCAGAGCGCATTGGCTGAAATCCGCCAGGCGCTCAGGGATCCCGCGCCTGATGCCGGCCCTTGCACGAATGTGCTCACCGTCAGGCGCGTGAACTTCGTGGCCATCCGCACCGCCGCCCAATGGCTGATGTGCGCAGCGGAATCGCAGCTGCGCCAGGGCCGGCGGGAACAGGCCTTGGAGGACCTGGAGGCCCTGGCAGGCCTCGCACAAATGGAGCGCGAGGAGCCCACGCTGGTGGCCCAGATGATACGAGTGGCGGTCGCCGGGCTCGGTTTGCAGGCGACCTGGGAAGCCCTGCAGGCGCCCGGCTGGACGGAGCCGCAACTCGAACGGCTGCAGAAGGCCTGGGAACCGGTGGACCTTGTGCAGGCCCTGGAGATGGGGTTTGTCGGCGAGCGCGCCGGTGGGCTGGAAATCTTTAACCAAATACGCCATTCCAGCGGACCGCAGATTGGCCGCCTCTTCAGGCCGTGGAGCAGCCCCGCATCTTCCAGGCTATCCTGGCGGGATATGGTGGCGGACTACCTGTACCTTCCGGTTTACAAGCTTACCTGGGTCAGCGACGACGAGCTGTTCTACCTCCAGACCATGCAGGAGGCTCTGACGGCGCCGCGTTTGCTCAAGGCTCTCCACCCGTGGCCGGAGGCCAGGCAGGCGACGACAAAGGTCGGCGCGCGGCTCAATGCAGTTGCGAGCGGGGCCGGCAAATTCCGCTATTACGTCAGCATAATGGCCATTCCCAACTTCACGCGCGCCAACGAAAGGGCAGCCCACGTCGAAACCGAACGGCAGATGACCCTGGCCACCATCGCCCTTAAGCGGTATCAACTCCGCCACGGGACTCTACCGCCAGCCTTGGAAACAATTGCGCCCGAGTTCCTGCCCGCAGTGCCTTACGATCCGATGAGTGGCAAAGCCCTATGCTACCGCCTCAAGTCCGATGGAAGCTTCCTGCTCTACTCGGTAGGGGAAGACGGGAACGATGATGGCGGTGACCCGAGGCCGGCCGGCGGCCCCGTGTTTGGCCTCTGGGAAGGGCGGGACGCGGTGTGGCCGAGTGCTGTGGGGCAGTAGTTCGGAGGGGCGAGCACGAAGGCCGAAGACCGAAGGCCGAAATCCGAAAGAAGGCCGAAACCCGAAAACCGAAAAGGAACCGAGCCTGCGACCAGCATGGCAGTCGGCGCGGGAGTTGATTCGGGATTCGGCCTTCGGATTTCTTTCGGATTTCGGCCTTCGGGCTTCGGAATTATAGCCTGTCACATTTCGGATTTGCCCCGCCAACTTGTTCGCGCAGAATGCCGGCCATGAAGCGCCTGCACATTCTGCTCTCGACTTGCCTGCTCGGCCTCTCCCTTCCACTCTCCACGCTGGCCGCCACACGGCCGAACATCCTCTACATCATGAGTGATGACCACTCGGCGCACGCCATCAGCGCCTACGGGAGCCAGGTCAACCAGACCCCCAACCTCGACCGGCTGGCGAAGGACGGCATGAGGTTCGACAACTGCTTTTGCGTCAACTCGATCTGCAGCCCCAGCCGCGCCACCATCCTCACCGGCAAATATAGCCACCTCAATGGCGTGCCGGTCTTTAACCGCTTCGACGGCTCGCAGCCCACCGTCGCCAAGTATCTCCAGGCGGCAGGCTATTACACCGGCATGATCGGCAAGTGGCACCTGGGCAGCGACCCGACCGGCTTCGATTATTGGAGTATCCTGCCCGGCCAGGGCGTCTATTTCGATCCCACTTTCCTCCAGCCCGACGGCCGCCTCGTGATGAAAGGCTACGTGACCGACATCATTACCGACCAGGCCATCTCCTTCCTCAAGAACCGCCCGAAGGACAAGCCCTTCTTCCTCATGTGCCATCACAAGGCGCCGCACCGCTCGTGGGAGCCGGATGAGAAACACCGCGCCATGTTCGCCGGCAAGCACATCCCGGAACCGGAGACGCTGCGCGACGATTATGCCACGCGCACCGACGCCATCCGCGAATGCACCCAGAAGGTCTTCTACGACCTCACGCGCCGCGACCTCAAGCTCGTCCCGCCCGCCGACCTCACGGGCCCCGAGCGCAACCAGTGGCTCAACGTGAAGCCCACCGAGGTGGAGATCGTAACGGACGGCAAGACGAACAAGCTTACCGGCGATGCCTTAAAAGCCTGGAAGTACCAGCGCTACCTGCAGGACTACCTCGCGGTCGTACAGTCCATTGACGACAACGTGGGCCGCCTGCTGGATTGGCTCGACCAGAACGGCCTCGCGACCAATACGGTCGTGATCTATACCAGCGACCAGGGCTTTTTCCTCGGCGAGCACGGCCTCTACGACAAGCGGTTCATGTATGAAGCCTCGATACAGATGCCGTTTCTTGTCCGCTGGCCCGGCGTGACCAAACCCGGCTCGGTGCAGGACGCGATGGCCATCAATCCCGACTTCGCCCCCACCTTCATGGACATCGCCGGCCTGGCCACGCCCGCCGACATGCAGGGCCGCAGCCTGGTGCCCCTGCTCAAGGGCGAGCATCCCGCTGATTGGCGCACGAGCTACTACTATCGCTATTACCACGACCCCGGCGACCACAACACTCGCGCCCATTACGGCGTCCGCACCACCGACCACAAGCTCATCTACTTCTGGAAGAAGGACCAGTGGGAGATGTATGACCTCGTGAAGGACCCGGACGAACTCCATAACATCTACAACGACCCCGCGCAGAAGGACACCGTCGCGCAGCTCAAGAAAGAGCTCTACCGCCTGAAGAAGGAAGTCAAGGACGACGACCAATACGCCTACGAACAACCCCCGAACGGCGTGGACCCGCGGAGCGATGGCAACGGCAAGCAGAAGAAGCGCTGAACGGGAAGAACCCGGAACCTCCACAGATAGACACAGATGAACACAGATTCAGTCTTATCTGTGTCCATTTGTGTCCATCTGTGGTTTTCCCGGTTTCAGCCCAGCTTCACCACTCTCCCCGTCTCCACCGACTTCTGCGCCTTCAAGCACAGTGCCACTGACCAGCGCCCATCCTCGCCCGTCGCGCAGCGCAGCGGCGCGCCCCGCACGGCGGCGGTCAGGTTCGCCAGTTCGTCCTCCAACTCGAAGACCTCACCAGTGATCTTGGTCACTGGAATGTCTTGCGTCTTCTCCCCGTCAAAGTGCTTGAGCGAGAACGTCGGGTGCAGCGTTCGGTCCATCGCCCCGCTCCAGGTTGCCCACAGCGCGCCTTTCGTGCCGGTCAGCTTGGCCACCTGGTGATGCTCATAGCCCGCCAGCGTCTGCGATATGATCGCGTAGCCGCCATTGGAGAAACGCACCATCGCGCTGAAGTTGTCCTGCAACTCGGGGTGGTCGTCGCGCTTATGGCTCGCGCTCGCGACCACGGACACCGGCTCCCCGGCCTTCGAGAAATACCACCGCGCCAGGTCGAAGAAGTGGATCGGCTCCTCCAGTATCCAGTTGCCCACCTGCTTGATGTTGTAGCGCCAGCCGCCCGTGCCCTGCCGGTAAGGGTTGCGCCACAGCTCGATCAGGCAATACCGCGGGTCGCCGATCGCGCCCTCATCCACTAGCTCCTTCATCCGTCCCCACAGCGAAGAGAACCGGAACTCGTGCCCGATGGCGAGATGCAACTTCTTCGACTCAGCCAAGGCGATCAATTTGTCGCAGTCCGCGACCTTCAGGCACATGGGCTTCTCCAGCAGCACATGGCAGCCGGCGCTGAGGGCGGCCTTGGCGCCTACGTAATGCAGGTGCGGCGGTAGAACGAGATCCACCGCATCGAGCTTCTCAGACTTGAGCATTGTGCGGTAATCCTCGTAGAAGATGGCCTTGGGGTGGTCGGCCTTGGCAGTGGCGCGATTCGCTTCCGAAGGATCGGCGATGGCCGCAAGCTGCGCTCCCGGTGTCTTGGCGATGGCCCGGGCATGCTGGCTGCCCCAGGCTCCGCAGCCTACCAGCCCAAAACGGACAGGTGATTCAGTATTCATGTTGGCCGCGCAATATGCCGTCCCCGCCGGAAAAGGCGACATGTTTCTATGCTGCGGCTAGGCTCGCCGTTCTGCTGTGAGAATCAGCACTTCGAGTCCCTTGAACCGGTAGAAACCCTGGTCAAAAGTAACCAGCCGCAGCCCGGCGCACTTCGCGAAGGCTGCCAAATACGCGTCGGTCCATAGGTTGGGCGAAGTCCGGCCCAGGTTGCAGAAATCCCCCAATTGCTCATCCAAACCTGCCGGTTCAGCCAGGCACTGGACCTCTGGCAGTGCCAGGAACTCCTGGAGTTTTTTCCACGCGGCCGCAGGGCTCAACACTGCGGGGCCCATGATGGCCTTGTTACTCAGATGCCGCAGAAAGGCGAGCTGCGTCGCACGGCAGAAGCCGCACACGGGAGCCGCTTCCTTTTCCCAATAAGCCTTGGCGAAGTCGTGGTGAGCAAGGGACTCCACCACCAATGCCAGCCACACGTTAGCGTCCAAAAGATCGGCGGAGCTTGGCAAGGTCTTCCTCCTCTTCCAGCCGGGCTTGCAATTCCGGGGTCAGGTTGGGGATCACCCCTTTGCCGCGCCTGGGCAGGACCGGCAACCGGCTCCGCCTGGCACACTCCCCGGCGAGCCGGCCAGGCTGACGCACACCGCTCTCCACATATCGCGTCAGCAACGTCTTGAGCGTTGCCCCTTCTAAGGCCGCCTTGGCCTTCACCTGACGGAACAGGTCATCCGGCAAATCCAATGTCGTTCTCACGATCACATATTCGCATCAAAGCATATTCACGTCAACCCCTTCCCGCGCTTCCAGAATCCTAAAGAACGTCGCGCTTAGTGGTCTCGGGCATAAGTTCGATGACGTATCCGAATGGCACCGGGACCTGGCGTAAGCCCCTCAGCGGCAATTGCTTGCACAGACGACCAGAGTTCCTGCCCTTGGGCGGTATTCCCAAGCCCAAGGGCCTCGGACCCGATCTGGACCCCGTCCCGGCCCGCCTGCGCCTCAGGCGCGCAACTTCCTATCCCCATGTAGCTTCCCAACCGCTTCCCGACACCACCGCACCGTATCCCCACCTGAGCCTCACCGTAGTTTCGCCGTATGCACACCGTAGATAACATTGTTATCTACGGTGTGCATACGGCGAAACTACGGTGAGTGTCCGGCGAGGACCGGCAGAGGATCGGGAGCGGCAGGGGTGGACTGCTCTGCCCCAAAACACCAGTGGCTAGCCCTGCCGGTCTGCCGTGAGAATCAGCACTCCGAGGCACCTTAACGCCAACGCCCCGCCGCTTTCTGCAATTCGAAGGCGAAGGCTGCCCTCGCTGAGGTCTGCCGCGCGCTCCCCAACTTTGGCGACGGGAGGATCATTAGTGGACTCTTGACAACCTGCCCTCATTTTGCTTTCATGTTGTGAGCCCAGAGAAGGTTAAGCGATAACACCGGGCGGGGCAGGGGTTCTAAACGAGTTGCACCTTCACAGAATCGGTCAGGCCGTTGAAATCGTGCTCGTCGGTGGTAAGCAACTCCTGGATTTTCGCCTTCTCGGCGGCAGCGGCGTGCAGGAAATCGTGGACCCGCCCGCCGCGAACGCCTCGTCTTCTGGCCTGCTTCAGCGCAGCCAGAACTTCGCGCGGCTCCAGGTCTGTGAAGTCCAGATCCTGCGCCAGGTTCTGGACCGTTTGGGCCGCGGTGTCGGCTTCCATGCGCAGGGCGAGATTGCCGCCGGTCAAAGTGGAAAAGACTTCTCCCAACGCATGGGTCCGGGTAATGCCACGCTCCTGGTGCAGGCGGCGTCGCAGTTCAATGTCCGCCGTCGCCAAAACCAGGGCGGAGGAATCCCAATAAGCCTTCATCGGGCGTCCCTGTCGGCGCGGATTGCCGCCGTGATGGTCTTCCGGTCAAGCTTCCGCGCAAGCATTACAAAGCCTTCCTTGGTCCGCACCGAACGGACGACCGGAACTTCCTTCTCGACCAGTTCGACGAGGCGGATGCTCCCATCGGGCTGGCGGCTGGCGGAAAAAGCCTTCCGGGGCGTGAACAATCCCTTGCAGGCCAGGCGGCCATTGTCATCGGCAACTAGCTTCATAATGGGATAATCCCATCGGGCGCGGCTCAGGTCAAGCCGTGCCGCCGAGCATGCTCGGGGATATTTGGAAAGGCCGGCACTGGAATCCCAGCGAGTTCAGCCGCTCAAACGCTGGATGCGGGTTCTGGTAGATCATGCTGATCAGGCTGTCGCTGCGAAAGCCTGCGGGCATGTGGGCCAGCTCCAACGACTTCAGCGCCAGCCAAACGAACTGCCAGGGCAGGGGCACGAACGCAGGCTGTTTGCCAAGGGCCGAGGCGATGCGGGCCAGGATATCCTTCAACTCCAAGCCTTGCGCGTGCGCTGCCGAGATAGGGCCGGTGCCGCGGGGGATACCGCCACCCAGAGCGCCTTGAAGCAGATTGCCCAGGTCATCCTCGTGCACAAGGTATTGGACCTGGTTGCCGCCCCAGAGGATCGGGATAACGCGGGAACCGCGTACCTGTTTGGCCAGGCGCCCGAACATGCCGCCCGATTGATTGCCATAGACCAGGCCGGGCCTGATCACAAAGGCGCCGGCGGCTAGAGCGTGGACCTCGATCTGCAATTTGGCCTGGCCGTAAAGTGAGCGGCAGCCGGTAAACGCGCTCAGGGTGGAGATAGCCACGATGGTCTCGACCCCTGCCTGGCGCGCGGCATCGAGAAGCTTTTGCGAGCCGAGGACATTGACGGCGGTGATGTCGTCCCAGCGCAGCGGACCGAAATCATAGGCGCAATGCACCAGAGCGCGGACGCCCTTGAACAAGGCGGGATCAACGTCTTGGCCCAGACGGAAGGGGACGGCGTCGGTGCCGGGCTCTGGCCGCCGGACCCAGGGGATGACGCGCCAGCCATCGGCCTGCAGTCGGCGGCTAAGGCAACCCCCGACGAAGCCATTGGCGCCGGTGACGGCGCAGAGGTTAGCATCAGCGGGCATTGTTTATGGCGGGGCGATTCCACACGTTCAGGGCCGGAGCGCCGGCATGTTGCCGGCTTACGCGATCCGATGGGCCTAAGCCGGCAACATGCCGGCGCTCCGATCTTTGGGCGTGCGGTGCGGGTGGCCAGGAGATCATCATGAGCGTTCGGTCAAGCGGAGGAGCCAAGCCGCGCGGCTTCCCACCCGATACGGTGGGCGTTCGCCATGGCGGAGAAGGTGATCGTGGTGGCAGGGATGCTGGGGAAGACAGCGGAGTCCACAGCATGCACCCGTTTCCAGCCCGGCAGGCGGCCCAGGAGATCGGTTTGGAAGCCGCGCGGCTCAGCGGTCATGGGGAAGCTGCCGCCGCTGTGGAAGCTGCGGCCCGGCTCGGCGACCTTGAGCATCAGGGGCAACGGCATCGCCCCGATGCGCCGCGATTGCAGGCAGAGACGGTTCACGAGCTTGCGGACGCGGGCCTTGGCCGAAGGGTTCAGCTCCGCGCGCAGCTCCAGGCGTTCCTGGCCAGTGGCGTCGCCCTTGCGCAGGCAGGCTGCGATGCGGGAGCTGTGGCTGGAATGGATGAAACCTTGAGCCACGAGGAGGCGCTCCTGGAAGTTCCGCGCCAGGAAGCCGAGCGGGCGCTGGAACGGGCCGAAGGTCTTGCTCACCGCCTGGCTGATCAGGTCGTTGTTCGAGTATATCTGGATGTGCGCCGTCGTGTCCTGTCCGGCAGGGTCGGCGACCTCGAGGAAGACCTGGGTGAGGGCATGCAACCATTCGCGGGTGGCGCCACGGACTCGGCGGAGGAGGACTAGCGGCAGGAGGAAGTATTGGCTGTCCTTGAGGTAGGTGGTTTGGTCGTAGGCGCCGAGGGAACGGAGCAGGATGCGAGTGGTGGCGATGGGGCCGGCAGCGAGAAAGGCGCGGCCCCCCTGCCACGCACGCGCTTGCCGGGTCTGTTTGTCATAGCCGGAAATCTCGACGCCTTGGGCGGATTCGCGCACCGAGGTGACGATGACGCCGGGCTGGTAGGTGAAGCCAGGGACGCTCTGCAACGCGGCCACGGTGTCCGCAGAGGTGTAAATGAACCCGTAAGGGCAGCCGTACATGCAGAGCCGGCAATAGACGCAGCCGCCATCCGCCGGCGGAAGATTACCGCGCACGGCGACCCGCGACCGGCCAAACCGTATGCCGCGCCGCGCCAGGACTTCCCGATGGCGCGCCATCGTGTCGAGCAGTTGCTGGCACTGCCGGCTGGGGCGCAGGTCGGTGGGCTGATCGGTGTAAAGGGAGAAGGATTCTTCGAGGCTGTCGTGGCAGGCCGAAAGTCCCGTGAACCGCAGGACAGCCGTGTAGTGCGGCGCAAGCGCGGAAAGCTTGAACGGCCACTCGCCCAGGTCACGGTCCAGGAACGGCATCATGGCTGCGCCCCAGACATTGCTGAGCCCGCCCTTGGCGAAAGAGGGGCGCAGGCCGACGTTGTCATACCTAACGCCCAAATGGTCGTCCGCCTCGCGATAGGCGAAGTCGGAGCCATAGACCAGCTTCAGCGGTACGCCGCCGACGTCGGGGTTCATGCCGGCCTGGTACGCGGCGAGGTCGGCGGATGACCACTGTTCCGGGCGTCCGCGTTTGAGCTTCTCAACCAGCTCGAGCCGCTCAGGCTCCAAGGTCACGCCGACGTCCAGCATCGTGACCTGGCGGCCTTGATCGAGCAGGGCCTTGGCGCACGCGACGCCCGTCGGCCCGGAACCAATCACGTAACATGCTTCCGGGTTCGAAGGGCCGGAAGACGCTTGGGCCCGGCTTTGAGCGTCCGGATTGGCAGGTGTGTTGGGCATGACGGCGCTACAGGTTACTGGTCAGGGGCCGGCAGACAATCCGAAAGCGCGGTCTGCCGGGCGCATCGGAGCGCGCCTGTCCCAGGCGCAGCAGCTCGAGAATGACTGAGTTCATCGCCTTTGCCCCAAGCCCTCCGCCCGCTGGCCGCCGCTGCGCCTGAGACAGGCGCGCTCCGCAAATGCAACCGGCGACTGCTCGACAACTCCCCGACCCCACGGCTAGATTGGCCCTGAATGGCCCTTTCAAATCAACCATTAGTCATTGCCGGGCGGCTCTTCCGCTCACGGCTCATCCTGGGCACGGGCAAGTTCTCCTCGCCCGAGGCCATGCGCGCAGCCCTCGAAGCCAGCGGCGCCGAGATGGTCACCGTCGCCCTGCGCCGGGCTGACCTGAGCGGGAAGAAGGACCCATTCGCGAATATCCTGGAGTTCATAGACGGCTCGAAGTTCCTGCTGCTGCCTAATACGAGCGGGGCGATGAACGCTGAGGAGGCCGTCAGGCTGGCGCGGTTGGCGGTCGCCGCCGGTCTGCCCAAGTGGGTGAAGCTGGAGATTCATCCCGATCCGCGCTACTTGCTGCCTGATCCCATTGAGACGCTCAAGGCGGCGGAGGTTCTGGTGAAAGAGGGGTTCACCGTGCTGCCCTATATCAATGCCGACCCCGTGTTGGCCAAGCGGTTGCAAGACGCCGGCGCAGCCACGGTGATGCCGCTGGGTTCGCCTATCGGCTCCAACCGCGGGCTGCAATCGCGGGACCAGATTCGTATCATCATCGAACAGGCCACCGTGCCCGTGGTAGTGGATGCCGGGCTCGGCGCGCCCAGCCACGCCAGCGAGGCGATGGAACTGGGAGCGGACGCTGTGCTGGTCAACACCGCCATTGCCGTGGCGAGCGACCCAAACCGCATGGCCACCGCGTTCAAGATGGCAGTGGAGGCTGGCCGCGCGGCATACGAGTCGGGAATGGCCGCGCCACAGGAGACCGCCAGTGCCACGAGCCCGTTGACGGCGTTCCTGGAGTGAGCCTTCGCCTGGAGAGCAGGTCAAAGGATCGCGCGTCAGGGCGTGGTCTTCTTAGACGCTAGCTTCCAGCCGGCGGGACAGATCATGCAGCACGAAGTCTGCGCGAGCGTGGCGGAGAGGGGAGGGCTCGCCAGGTAAGTTGTGATGTAGGCGGCCAACGCGCCGTAATACTTAGGTGAGCTTACGGACGCAGGAAAAGCTGGGCGGCGGCGTCCGCGAACCGAAGTCCCTGCGGCGTCAGCCGGAAACGGCTGGACGTGAGGCGGCCCCAGTCCTGCTCGGAGAGGCGGGCCATGTCAGCGGCCCATTCGTCGCGCAGGTCGTGTCCCGTCGTCCTGCGGAACTGCTCGAACGGCCACCCGGCGACCATGCGCAGGCCGAAAGCCGCCGTTTCTCCCGCGCGCGCCAGCGGCGGCAGCGCTTCGCGCGACTCGATGGCCCGTCGGCCTTTCTCGAGCTGCTCGCAGTAGAGCGGCGTGTTGGACCAGTTCTTCGTGCGGACCCCGCGGACGTAGCCAGTGGCGCTCGGGCCGAGCCCGTAGAAAGACCCACCGCGCCAGTAGTTAACATTGTGCCGGCAGGCATAGGCCGGGATGCCGGCAGGGGAGGATCGCGAACTTGCGGCATGGCTGCGCGCGAAGTTGGACACCTCGTATCGCGCGAAGCCGGCAGCGGCAGCGCACTCGACCAATTCGTCATACATTGCGCAGGCCAAATCCTCGTCCTCCTTGACAGCCCCAGCTTGCAACTGGGCGAAGAGCGGCGTGTCCTCCTCGTAAGTCACCTCGTAGGACGAAAGGTGTTCGCTGCCCATCGCCGTAGCTTCTGCCAGCGTCTCGCGCCACATCTCCAGCGTCTGCCCGGGGATGGCGAACATCAGATCGAGATTCAGGTTGTCGAAGCCCGCCTTCCTCAGCGTGTCGAAGGAAGTGAAGACCATCTGTCGGGTGTGCACGCGGCCCAGCCGTTCGAGCAGCGGCGGGTGGAGGGACTGCACGCCCAGGGAGAGCCGGTTCACGCCGCCGGACTTGAGCAGCCGGGCCTTATCGAGCGAGACCGTCGCGGGGTTGCATTCCACCGTCCACTCCGCGGCGCCCAGCAGGTTGAGGCGCTCCATCGCGGCAAGGACATGTTCCCATTGGCGCAGGTTCAGCAGCGAAGGGGTGCCGCCGCCGAAGAAGACCGTGCGCGGCTTCAGGTCCGAGGCGACGAGTTCCAGTTCGCGGATTAACGCCGCAACGTAGCGGTTGATCAGCGCGCCGCTTGCTGCCTCCGAATAGAACGCGCAGTAAGCACACTTGATCGCGCAAAAAGGCACGTGCACATACAGGCTCTCAATGGGCGCGGCGGCGGGAGTGACGTGTGACGAGTGACGAGCGACGGGGGACGAGTGCAAGGGCCTTTTGGGCAGCTTCTATTCCACCTGAAGCGCCTGATCCAGAAACTGAGGCAAGTGGGTGAGGATGGCCGTCTCCCCGACCACCAGCGTGGCGCCCGCCGCTCGCGCCGCTTCCTGCACATCCGGCGCGTGTTCAGCCCCAAAGGCTATGACGGGCAGGTGTTTCGTGCCCGGATTCTGCTTCAAACGGGCAAGGGCAGCGCAGACGTTCTGATGGCTGGACTCCAGGTCGGCCAGCACCAGCATGGGCTTGGACTGCTCGGCGCACTCGACCAGCGTTTCCGCGTTGGTGACCGCCTGAACGCGATAGTTCAGATCCTGCAGCCGGTTGAGCAGTTGAGTGCCCGGCAGCAGTCTCTCATAGACAACGAGCGCAAGCGGTTGCGTCATGGGCTCACCTTGGAACAAGCGAGCGCAAAATGCAAAAGGAAAGCGCCGCGGCGAGCGAGAAGGCCCCCGACGGGAGAGGCTCGTTCCAGACTGGCCCCGCAGCGACAATGGGCGGCAGCCAAAAGGTTGAAAAAAGCCATATTCCCACCGTAACTCCACCGTAACTCCACCGTAACCCCTCCGTAGCTCCTCCGAAGCTTCACGCGTACAACACCGGAGCAGCACGCACCAGGAACGCCAGGCAGCCCAGGCAGTCACCCTGGCCCAGCGACGAAGTCAGGGGCATATCGCGTGGCCACCAATGTGGACTGCGGCGGCAAGTGAAGCGCGACGCCGCTTTGGCTGGAATCGGCGCAGATGCTTGAAGCGGGGCCGGATGCCGTCAGGAAAAGCGGCGTCGCGCTTCGCTTGCCGCCGCAGTCCACAAGGACCTGGTCACCGGCCCCGCGCGCGGTCCGGCAAATTGCGATATGTTGCTTGCCACACAGCCCAACCTCGACTAAAGTCGAACGTTCGTTTAAAACGAACGTTTACTTAAATGGCCAAACAAACTAAACGTGACCCGCGGACGCGCATCCTGGACGCCGCGGAAGACGCCATCGGGGAGCTGGGATTCGCGGGCGCGTCGTTGCGGCACATCGCCCTTGAGGCCCGGGTGAACCTGGCGACGGTCTATTACTATTTCGACTCCAAGCGTGGGCTGATGGAAATCGTGCTCAAGCGGCGCCTGGGTCCGCTGCGAGAGCAGCACCTGGCCTTGCTGCGGGAGCATGAAGCCACCGCGAATGGCCGGCCACTGGCTGTGGAGAAGGTCTTGGAAGCCATGCTGCTACCCCCTTTACGCCTGTCCACCGAAACGCCCGCCAAGCGTCAGGCGGTCACGCAGTTGATTGGCCGAATCGTGACGGAGCCCCACGCCCCCACCCAAGCCGTCCTGCGCAGCCAGCGGGCGGAGGTGTGGACCGCCTTCCTGAAGGCCTGGCAGCGGAGCCTGCCGAAGGTTCCTTTGCCTGAGCTGCTCTGGCGCATGGAGTTCGTGTGGGGCGCGCTGGCGGTTATCCTGTGCAATCCGCGCAAGATCGAACTCGAAACCCACGGTGCCTGCAACCCCGCCAAGATAGATGAGCTGCTGGCAGGGATGATCCATTTCTTCTCGCCGGGTTTCCACGCCCTTGCTCAGGCCAGCCGGAAGCAACGAGCTTAAGTTGCGAATGCCGCCCTCGTTCCCCAGACCCACTCCTTCCGCACCGATGCGCCAGCAATCCGGCAACCGACCCGGCCACCTGGTGGACTTCATTTGTCGGGCGCCCCAGGCCCAGAGTGTCTTCCTAATCGGCGACTTCAACCAGTGGCAGCCCACGACCCACCCGATGAACCGCATGCCCGACGGCGGCTGGGTCCTCCGGATGGAATTGCCGCACGGCCACCATCAATACCTGTTCCTCGTGGACGGCAAGCCCACGCTCGATCCCAACGCGATGGGGAAAGTTCACAACGAACGCAATGAAACCGTCTCCCTGATTGCCATCAGTTAATCTCCCAATGAAACGCTTACTCCGTATGACTCCAGCGCCTACCCGTTATCCGACGCCTTCAAGCCAGCGCGCAGCCCCGCATTTGGCGAACACACTCACGCTGTGTCTGCTTCCCATCGCCTGCGCGGTAGTGCTGACCGCTTGCTCGCCGCCCAAACCCGCGGTTATCCCAACCCTCAAAGTAACCGTCCAACAGCCGCAGCTTGTCACCGTCACCAACTGGGATGAATACCCCGGCCATCTGGATGCGGTGGAGATGGTAGAAATCCGTCCCAGGGTTTCGGGCTACATTGACTCGATCCACTTCCAGGACGGAGCGGAGGTCAAAGCCGGCGACCTGCTGTTCGTGATTGATCCGCGGCCCTACCAGGCCGAGCTGGACCTGGCGCAGGCCCGCACCCAGCAGGCCGAGACCCATCTCGAACTGGCGCGCGACGACCTCAAGCGCGCCGAGAGCCTGCGCGGCACCAAGGCCATTTCCGAGGAGGAGTACGACAGCCGCAACAAAGCCGTCCGCGAAGGCGAGGCCGCGCTGGCCGCCGTCAAGGCCAGCGAAGCCACCGCGCGGCTCAACCTGGATTACACCCAACTCAAGGCTCCGGTCAGCGGCAAGATCGGGCGCCGGCTGGTTACGGTCGGCAATTTCGTCCAGCTTCAGGGCAACGGCGGGTCGGCCACGCTGCTGGCCACCTTGGTATCGGTGGACCCCATTTACTGCTACTTCGACGTGGAGGAAGCGGCCTACCGCGCATACCGGAGCAACGCGAAGACAGCCGAGGCCAATGGCGGCGCACTCCCATGCGAACTGGCTCTGGTCAATGAGCAAGGCTACCTGCACCGGGGCCGCCTGGACTTCTTCGACAACCAGGTTGATCCACAGACCGGCACCATCCGGCTGCGCGCCGTCTTTGAAAACGCGGACCGTACCCTGGTGCCCGGCATGTTCGCCAACCTGCGCGTGCTGGCCGGCGCGCCGGAGCGCGCGCTGCTGGTCCCCGACGTGGCCGTGCAGTCAGACCAGGGCTACAAATTCCTCTATGTCGCCAACGCGGAAAACAAGGTTGAGAGGCGCGACGTTGACATCGGCCGGGCCCACGGCCCGCTGCGCACGGTGATCAAAGGTCTGACGCCCCAGGAGCGGGTGATTGTCAACGGTCTGATCATGCTGCGGCCCGGGATAACGGTCGAGGCGCAGGAGGCGAGTTCTGTAGGCCGAAGTCCGAAGGCTGAAGCAGAGAACACGAAGGCGCCCGACCAAGGACAGCCAAAATCCAAGCCGCAAACGTAACCCGGAGCCTCTGCCGTGACCTTCTCCCATTTCTTCATTCGGCGGCCGATCTTCGCGTCGGTCCTGTCCATCCTGATCGTGCTGCTGGGCGCGATTGCGATGTTCACCCTGCCCATCGCCCAGTATCCCGAGATCACCCCCCCGACCATCTTCGTCATCGCCAACTATCCCGGCGCCAGTGCGGAGACCGTCGCCAACACCGTGGCCACGCCGCTCGAGGAGCAGATCAACGGGGTGGAAGACATGCTCTACATGTCGGCCCAGTGCAGCAGCGACGGCCAAATGCGGCTGGCCATCACCTTCAAGGTCGGCACGGACCCGAACACGGCTCAGGTGCTGGTGCAAAATCGCGTGGACGGCGCCTTGCCCCGCATGCCGGAGGAGGTCCGCACCCTGGGCGTCATCACCCGCAAGCGGTCGCCCACCATCGCCATGCTGGTGAGCCTGATTTCCCCGTCGGGCAAATATGACCCGGTCTATCTGAGCAACTATGCCTACCTGCACGTGCGGGACGTACTGGCGCGGCTGCCGGGCGTGGGCGACTCAGTCATCTTTGGCGCGCGGGATTACTGCATGCGCATCTGGATTGATCCGAACAAGGCCTCCGCTCGCAACCTCACGGCCAGCGATATTGTCGCCGCCATCCGCCGTCAGAACGTCGAGGTAGCCGCTGGCCTTTTTGGCCAGGCGCCCCAGCCGCCGGGCAACCTCTTCCAGCTCGCGGTCATGACCAAAGGACGCCTGGTGACCCAGGGAGAGTTTGAAGACATCGTGCTCAAAGCGGATGACAACGGGCAGATCACGCGGCTGCGGGATGTCGCGCGCATCGAGCTGGCGGCAGCCGATTATAGCATTGACAGCCGGCTCAACGGCACCCCTTCAGCAGCCATCGCGCTGTTCCAGCAGCCGGGGTCCAACGCCATCGAGACCGCCAACGCCATCGAAGCGGCGATGAAGGACTTGAAGAAGGAATTCCCCGATGGGCTGGAGTATCGGATCGCCTACGACACCTCGGCGTTCATCCGGGAGTCCATCCGAGCCGTGATTGAAACCCTGATCATTGCCATCCTGCTCGTCGTGTTCGTCGTGGTGCTGTTCCTGCAGAACTGGCGGGCCTCGCTGATCCCCCTGGTCTCGGTGCCGGTGTCCCTGATCGGCACGTTCGCCGCCATGAAGGCATTTGGGTTTTCGATTAACAACCTCTCGCTCTTCGGGCTGGTGCTGGCGATCGGCATTGTGGTGGACGATGCCATCGTGGTGGTCGAGAACGTCGAACGGCACATCGCCGAGGGGCTCTCGCCGGCCGACGCGACCCACAAGGCCATGGACGAAGTGAGCGGCGCGGTCATTGCTATCGCGCTGGTACTGAGCGCGGTCTTCATTCCAACCGCTTTCATCAGCGGCATCACGGGCAAGTTCTATCAGCAGTTTGCGCTGACCATCGCCATCTCCACGCTGATCTCGGCCTTCAACTCGCTGACTCTGAGCCCGGCCCTGTGCGCGCTGCTGCTCCAGCCGCATCATGCTCCCAAGGACATCATCGGCCGCGTCATGCACTACTCGGTGGACTGGCTGTTCCGAGCTTTCAACCGCGTATTCGATGGCGGCCGCGTCGGCTATGTTCGGGCGCTGAGCGGAGTGCTGCGCCATTGCGGCGTGGCGCTGGTGGTCTATGCCGGATTGCTGGCGCTGACCTGGTTCGGCTTCCAGCGCGTGCCGACGGGCTTCATCCCCTCCCAGGACAAGGGCAACATTTACTGCTACATGCAACTGCCCGATGGAGCCTCCCTCGAACGCACCGAGCAGGTTAGCCAGCGGGTGATGAACATTGTTAAGGAAACCCCGGGCATAGCCGTCGTCTCCGAATTCGCCGGCCTGTCCCTGGTCTCGCTGGGCAACAGCGCGAATGCTTCCAGCATGTTCATTCGCTTGAGCCCGTTCGAGGAAAGAGTCAAGAAGGGTCTGACGGCTGACGTCATTGTCCGTGACCTAAAGAAGCGCCTGGCCGATGCCAACATCCAGGAGGCCTTCGTGGCAGTGTTCGGCACGCCCCCGGTGGATGGCTTGGGCACGCTGGGCGGATTCAAACTGCAGGTCGAGGACCGCGCCAACTCCGGCTATGCCGCCCTCCAGGAGGCCACGATGCAATTGGCCGGCGCCGCCAGCAGGGACCCGCAACACCGGGTCGCGGGCGCGCTGACCACCTTCCGTGCCGGCGTTCCGCAGGTCTATCTGGATGTGGACCGTGCCAAGGCTGAATCCATGCACGTGCCGCTCGACGGCGTTTGGGACACCCTCTCGATCTATCTCGGCTCGCTGTACATCAACGATTTCACACTCTTTGGCCGTCCCTACCATGTCACCGCCCAGGCCGACGCACCGTTCCGCTCCAAACCGGTTGACGTCAAGAACCTCAAGACGCGCAACGCCAAAGGCGAGATGGTCCCACTCGGCACACTGGTAAAGGTCAAGGACATCAACGCGCCGGTGCTGGTTGGGCATTACAACATGTTCCCCACCGCCGAACTCACTGGCAGCACCGCGCCCGGTGTCAGCTCGGGCGCCGCCATTACTCTGATGGAGGATCTTGCCCAAAAGGTCTTGCCACGCGGCATGAGAATCGAATGGACCGAACTGAACCTGCTGCAAATCCTGGCCGGGAACACCGCCGTCTATATCTTCCCGCTCTGCGTCCTGATGATGTTCCTGGTGCTGGCCGCACAATACGAGAGCTGGTCGCTGCCGCTCGCGATCATCCTCATCGTGCCGATGTGCCTGCTCTTCGCCATCTTTGGCGTATGGATGCGCGGCCTGGACAATAACTTGTTCACGCAGATTGGCCTGGTCGTGCTCATGGGCCTGGCCTGCAAGAACGCCATCCTCATTGTCGAGTTCGCCAAGCAGTTGCAGGACGCCGGGCGCAACCGGACCGAGGCGGCTATCGAGTCCTCACGGCTGCGGCTGCGCCCGATCCTGATGACGTCGTTCGCGTTCACTTTCGGCGTCATCCCGCTCATGCTCTCTCACGGCGCCGGAGCGGAAATGCGCGTATCCATCGGCACCGCCGTCTTCTTCGGCATGTTAGGCGTTACGTTCTTCGGCGTAGTTCTCACGCCCGTGTTCTATGTGGTCATCCGGCGCGCCCTCGAACGCAAGCGGCCAGCGTCCAGTGCTGTCCTGCCAAAGGCCGCCGTTTCCGGCGCCACGCTGGTGCTGCTTCTGGCGGGCGCGGGGTCGGTGCTCTTGCTGAACGGCTGCGCCGTTGGGCCGAACTTCCACCCGCCCAAGACCGAGGTCAGCGCTGCCTTCGCCAATGGCAACCAGACCAACATGGCCCCGGCGTCCACAACCGTCACCTGGTGGCGCGGGTTCAACGATCCCCTGCTTGATACCATCGTCGAACAGGCGGTCACCAACAACCCGGACCTTCGCATCGCCACCGCCCACGTCCTCGAAGCGCGCGCCCTCCGCATGGGAGCTGTGGCCAACCTGCTTCCCGTCGCCGAGGCCAACGCCGGCTGGACCAAATCCCAGGCCAGCCAGGACTCCGAGCCCTTCCCGCTGACCTACGACCAGCGCTCGCTCAGCCTTTACAACGTTGGCTTCGATGCCACCTGGGAACTGGATATATTCGGCCATGTCCGTCGGTCCATCCAAGCCGACACCGCCGACGTGCTGGCAACCATAGCCACTCGCCAGGACGTGCTCATCACCCTCATTTCCGAGGTCGCCCGCAACTACTTCGAGCTGCGCGGCGCCCAGAACCAATTGGCTGTCGCGCGCGGCAATGCCGATAACGAGCGCGATACCATGGATCTGACCGACGCCAAGTTCAAGGCAGGCCGCGCCACTGAACTCGACACCTCGCGCGCGCGCGCCCAACTCGAGGCCACGCTTGCCCTCATCCCGCCCTTGGAAGCCAACGTGAAGCACGCCATCTATCGGCTGGGCGTTCTCACCGGGCAGCAGCCCACCGTGCTGGAAGCTGCCCTCGCGCCGCCCGCGCCCATCCCGGCGCTGCCACCGCTGGTCAATATCGGCAACCCGGCTGACCTGCTGCGCCGCCGACCGGATATTCGCTCCGCCGAAAGCACCCTGGCCGCTGCCACCGCGCGCATCGGTGTCGAAACGTCCGACCTCTTCCCGCGAGTGTACTTCAACGGGAACCTTGGCCTGCAAGCCAACGACGTCTCGCGCCTATTCATCGGCGGCGCTGACAGCTACTCCTTTGGCCCTGCCATCACCTGGAGCGCCCTGGACATTGGCCACGTCCTGGCCCGGGTCAAGGCCGCCAATGCCCGCGAGCAGGCCCAACTTGCCGCCTACGAGAAAACCGTGCTCAACGCCCTCGAGGAAACCGAGAACGCCCTGGTAGATTTCGGCCAGGAGCAGCGTCGGCGCGATTACTTGAGAGCCTCCGACCGTTCGGCAACGCAGGCCATGGCGCTGGCCCGGCAGCGTTACGAGGGCGGCGTGGCTGACTTTCTCCCGGTGCTCGATGCCCAGCGCACGCAACTGTCCATTCAGGCCCAATTGGCCGCGAGCGAAACCCGCACCGCCACCAGCCTGGTCGCCATCTACAAGGCTCTGGGCGGCGGCTGGCAAATCGAGCAGCCCCCGACCAAAACCGCGTCCGCAAAGTAAAACCGGTCACGAGTCCTGTGTTCCCGTATAAGGAGCAGCGGGGGGATATTCTAGCCCGGAATCAGGAATGCAGCCTTGTGGCCAATGCCCTCATCAAGAGTGGCCAGTTGCATTCCATGCTTATGTGCCAGGCTGGCCAGGTAGAAGTCCGTTGTCCGCTTTCCAGTGGGAGGATCATCCATCTCGAGCGCAACCAGGTCACAGGGGATAAAGGCTGGCTGCCGAGCCACCTTCCAGTCACGCAGCATCCGCTTGGCCTGGGCAAAAGTAGCGCCGAAGGCCGGCTGTGTGGAAATCCGCAAGAAGCCTAACTCGGTGAGCGGACAGACGGCCATGCGAGCGCTAATCTGCCACAGCGTTGCGCGCTCGTGGTGCTCATGGGTTTGCCAAAGCAGGGCCAGCAAAGGCGCGATATCCAGGAGATAAGTCGGGCCAGGCGGCTGATTCATGGGAACTCATCTAGCAGCTTGCGAACAGTTTCCTGACTGATCGCCCGTTTGCTCACACCTACGGTATAGCCATGTCGGCGGACGAGCCTCACCTGGTTTGGCCTGTCATCGGGAACCAAAGGAGTCAATACCAGCTTCCCATCACCAGAATGCTGGACATCGAATCGGTCCCCAGGCTTGGCAAAGCGTAAGGTGACCCGGTGTTTGCTATCGGCAACAACTGTCATACAGTGGGAATCTCCCACCAGGACCATGACACAGCAAGCTTTTTCATCTGACGGGGTTTCGTTCAGTATCAATTCCTGAACTCCAACTCTTGCGCCGGTATGAGCTTAACGGGGCCGAGCAGACCGGACTCCAGAGGTGCGTCGCCCTTCTTCCATAGCCTCCAGCTCGAAAAGGTGTAACGGCCAGTCGGGCTGGGCTTGCCCTCTAGCAACCATGACGGCCAGCGCTTGAGACTGCCGTCGGGGTTGCGCTCGCTGTCCTCGGGCAATTGCTCATCGCCGATGAGCCGATTCGGCCAAAGGTTGACCACCGCGACTTCGAGCGTGTTTCGGCCAGCGTGGAGCGCCGAGGTCACGTCCAGGCGGTAGGGCGGTTTCCAAAGCAAAGGGAAGCGCTTGCCGTTCACCTTTACTTCAGCCATGACCTCCACGCGGCCCAAATCCAGGTAGAGCCGCCGGTTGCTTTTGAGCATCGTGCGCTGCGCTTCAAACGCGGCACTGTAAGTCGCGGTGCCGGAGTAATACTTGATGCCCGGGTCAGAATGGCTGCTCCAGGAGCTGAGCTTCTCAAACGTGGCTTGCGCCGGGGCACCCCAGCCTGGCGTAAACCGCACAGACCAAGGCCCGCTGATCTCCTGGCTTTCGGGGATTTCCTCCACGCTTAGGTGCCGACGCGTTCCGTCGGCGAGCTCCAGCTCATACTTCCCCGGCTTGAAGGCTACCAACGCCAGCTTGTGGCTCTTCTGCGCGTGAAGTTCGGCTGTCAGCACCCTTTCGGGAGGAAGTGGCCGGAGTTCGATCAACTCCGGGTCGGTGCCATGTGCGGACAAGTGCTTGTCGCCGAAGCGATACTCCACTTCCAGCGTCTTAACCACCAGAACCGCCGGATCGTCTCCTTCCGCCATGCGCGAGACAGGGAAGCTGCTCTCTCCCGCATCCAGCATCCGCTGCAGCTTGTTGCGCACGTCCCTCGTTCGCTTGGGATCATCCAGCACCCCATAACGCGCCTTCTCAACAACCAATCCGACCGCATCGGCGGTCAGATGAACCGTCGCCGGGTCCTGTCCTTTGACGGTATAATGGCTTCCGCCAATGACGTAATCCACCACGAGCGTCTTAATGACATCGAGAGCCGGGTCGTCGCCTTCCGCCAGGGAAGCCACCTGAAAGCTGAATTCTCCTGCATCCACCTTGTCCTGCACTTTCTGGCGCACATCCCGCGTCCGGTCAGGCTGGCCTGGGACGCCATAGGTCGCCCGCTCGACGCGCACTTGCGGCTGCGATCCAGGCACAGCCGAGAGGAGAGTCTCGCCGTCATGGCTCAGCCGCGCCACCGGGTTGGCATTGGCGAGCGGTTTGCGGAACAGGACGAATACCGAGCCACTGGGGCCCAAAGTGAGGCCCACGCTGGTGCGGCCTTGGTCCTCCTGGAAAACCGCCGCCTGCTCCAGCTTGCCCGAGTCAGGCCACCACAACTCCGGGACTTTCCCCGAGACCCGGAATGTGCCAGTGGTGCTGACACTGCGTGGCGTGTGGTTAGCTACAAAATAGATGTCTATTGCGTCCGCGCGCCGGTGAATGTAGCGCAACGGCTCGCCACTGCTGAAATCGGGAGGAATCCCCGCGTCCTTGAGTATCTTCTCTGGCTCTTGTTGCCGGAATACCCGGCCGGACCCCAGGCGCCGCCCGGTCATTGGCACGGTATCGTCCGTTCCCCAAATCTGGCTCGCTAGCTCCCGCACTTCCCGGTCACATTCAGGGAAGCCCGAAAGGCTGGGCGACTTCTGCGGAGGCGTGCCTACGAGGGTGGCACCAGCCTCCGCCAGTTTCTTGACCCGGCGCAACAGTCGCGGCGTCATCCTGCCGGTTTGGGGCAGAGCCAGCACGCGGTAGCTCATCCCGTCAGGCAATGTAATCAGCCCGTTCTTCACCGACATGCGGTTGAGCACCACGTCCGCTCCGCATTCGTCGTAATCGTAGCCCCGGCGCGGGTGAGCCTCAAAAGACTGCGGCGGCCGTTCGGGCTGCAAGTAGCAGATGTCGGCCACGAACATCCCCTGCCGCAGCAGGAACTGGCAGCGCGCCAGGTAGCGATGCCAATCGGCGGACTGCTCCCACCAGGTTTCCGTGCGTTCGTAGTGCTGGCCCCATGGACCCATCATCATGCCGGGCCGGCGGTCCGCCGCCCAGGGCTGGAGCGCGTAACGGTGGAACACAAACCGGTTGATGCCCTCGCAAAACGCGGTGTCGCCCAGCGCCTTGAGCGAGCCGGGATGCTCGCGCCATTTCTCCTGGTCGGCGGCGGTGAACGATTCAGCGCCGATGATGCGATGTCCATAGACGTGCCCGGCCGAAGCCATGCCCCGGCAGGTCTCCATCGCGCCGCTGGGGCACCAGAATTCTCCCATCGGCTCGTCCGACGCGCCACCGTAAGGAATCGAGTCACACGGGGCGCCATAGGCTTCCACGGTGAAGCGCAATCCCGCCGCATGGGCGAGCTCCCGCATGTGCCCCGCGTAATTCTCGACGACCAGCTCCGAGATCGTCTGCCGCAAATCCCAGAGAAACCGCTCCGAAACCTCCGCGCTCTCCACGACACGCCCGGTGATCACGGGCAGGAACGGGAGCAAGTCGTAGCCGCGCCGGCGCTGGAACTCCTCGCGCATGGCTGCCGTCCAATTCTGGGCCCCGTTTTCCCAGCTATCAATATGCGTCGCCACCAGCGCGGAGTTGGCGCCGCCGCTCTTCATGCGGGTATCGGCCACCACCTTGGCCATCATCCCGGCGAAGTTGGCCTCGATGCCTCCATTGCTGAGCTTGTCGCATTCGAGCCCCCGGCCAGTTGCCGGCGCCGGCGCGTTCTGCACCCCCGTGCTCGTGTGGCCCAGGCGCAGCACCGTCCAGTGACCTTCCGGCACGTCCCACTGCAACCGCCCATCAGCCCCCATGCGCGCGGTTAATTCGATCACCTTGCTGCGGTCTATCACCATCTCGGCCGGCAAGTTCTCCCCGGCAGGGTCGCCAACGTAACCCGTCTCAAACAGTGCCTTCTGCCGAATGCCCGCTATGCGGTGCGCCCCGGGAGCAGGGAACGCCTGCACGCTAATGTCCTTGTAAAACCCGGCCACCGTTTCCGGCTGCGCCAGTGTTCCCTCAAAATGGTTCGGCCCAGCCAGGTTGGTCTCGGTCCAGACGACCTTCTGCATGGACTGCTCCGGCTTGATCCAGGGCCCGCCGCTGCCGTTCCAGCCCGCGTCATTGTTCAGGTTCACTTCCAACCCTAGCCGGCGCGCCTCCGTGGCCACAAACTTGAACAAATCCCGCCAGCGTTGCCCCATGAAGTCCACCTGCCCGACAGGCGCCCCCTGGTCCACCTCCATGATGAGCACGCCGCCAATGCCCACGCGCTTCATAGCTTCGAGATCTGCGGTGATGCCGTTGCTGGTGATATTGCCGTTGAGCCAGAACCAATAAACCCACGGGCGGGCGGAGTCGGGTGGACGGCTGAAACCGCGTTCCAATTCGTCAGCGGCGTTCACGTTCAGGACGCAAAGTGACGTCAGGGCCAGGGCTAACTCACATCCCGCACGGAATCGCCATAGCTCGGAGCGCCGGCATGTTACCGGCTTAGGCCGTTCGGACGATGTAAGCCGGCAACATGCCGGCGCTCCGTGCGCGAAGGCGTGGGATATGCGGGACAGGGCGGTTATGATACGCTTCATCATGTTGGCCTTAATGGGTTCTCGTTCACTGGAACTGCCGAGTTAACACTTCGGCGCTGAAGAGTCCTCTACGGCGTGCCCCTCGTAAACTCTAAATACCGCAAGGCCACAAACTACAGGATAACCCTCAAAACTGGGGTCTGCTGGAATTATGTGATTGCATTCTGAGGCGGCTTTTGATAGACTGACGATAATGGCCAGCGGGCTTTGGACCAAACGACAATCAGCGGCGCGAGAGGGTGCCAGGCCTGCCGGTTCGTAGTGACCAGTCGCGAAAAACGAATGACGAAGGCATCTGTACCAAGTAAACCCAAGGGTGGGAAGGCAGCGGTGTCGGCCAAGCGCCGAAACCGCAGGTGTCCCGACTGCCCGTTTTGTGCGCCCTCAGGGCGATGCCTTGACCCTAGGATCAGAAGTGGCCGCTGCGGCGACTGGGTGTGGTACGTGCTGCCCGGTAATAATCAGTGCCGTCGTCTTTGGGTCAAACCGCGAGACCCGAGGACGCCGAGCCAGCGGCATTGGCGGAAGCGGCTCGGCGCGGCCTCCAGGAATTACAGCCAATCCCTGACCGACGAACAGCAGGATGCCTGCATCGCCGCGGGCGCGAAGCGCCGGAGCCGTCCACGCCTGGGCCAGTGGGGATGGCTCACCGGGCAGCAGTTCTGGGTGGGGAAGGAGTGCGCCGGGAAGGCAGCGGGAGGGGTACAGAAGGCAGAAAGCCCCACCAAAGGGCTGCAAACAAAGGGGATTTCGCTACCCACATGGGATACGCACCGTAGTACATCCGTAACACCCCCGTATCAACACCGTGGGAACACGGGGCGCGCAGGGAAGAACGAAGGCAGAAGGAAGAAGGAAGAATGCAGAAGGCAGAAGGCCAGGGCGGCTTCGGAAGTGCTACAACGGCAGGCGATTACCTGGCAGCAATTCTCATTGTCAGCGCCAGGCAGTGTTTGGTGTCCACCCTTCAGGGTGTCTCTGGCTCCAAAGGGCGCGCGGGGAAGCTCGCTCTCCCCACATAGGTGCGCCTGGGTCGGCCAGGCAGCCGGAGTCGAGCCCGATTGGCGATGGCGGCGAGGGTCGGCTGGGCGGGAACGAGGGCCGCCGGAGCAAATGCTAGCCTATCCTGGCCCGTGATCCACGCTGGAAGCCTTCCTCCGTGAATCCGCAGCCGAGCCAGACGAGCCGCTCGACCCGCAACGCCTGTGAAATGCCGTGCCCGGCCCGGCTTCTGGTATGCGGCACTTGCGGGTTGCCTGATCTGGCAACCATCCGCTCGAGTCATCGGCGAGGAAGAGTGAAGCGCTCACCGACCTCTGCCTGGCTGATCCAACTGCCAGCAAAGGCATAATGCTCGCCACCCTCGGCCCCGGCATCAAACATGCCGCCGCCGAAGTCATAACCTAAGGCTGCCCGGGCGGGAGAAGGGGCAAACCGGAAGTTGTGCGGCAGGGGCGTAGAATGTGAAGTCCCTGCGTAAGGTCAGGTTCACATTCGGAGGCTGGCCAACCTCCGCTTTGACCCTTCGCAAGCGAGGATCTTTAGCAGAAGGCTCGCCCTCAAGGCGGTCTACAAAAGCTAGCTTGCGAACTGGAGGCTGGAAAAGGCCAGTAGCGCACGCCGGGACATTCCTATCCCCTTACGTTGCCCGAGCAGAAGAAAAGGCGTGAATCCGCGCCCCTTCACGCTTTCGCCTTGGTCCGGTTGGCGCCCTCAAATTCCTGCGAAAAGGAATCTATCCGCCCCCGCGCGACTAGCTTTGTGTAGTCGGCAACCAACCGGTGGGCGATCCCCTTCACCCACGCTTCGTCGCGAAGCTTGCCACGGTAATCGAAATCATCCCCAACCTGATCAAGCTCCGCGTTCAGGTCGATGATGACATCGTTCAAGACTCTATCAACACAATGGATTATGACGTCACGGTTACGCTTTCTGACAACGTATTTCGCTGGCTTTGCCAAGATTCCAAGCCCAACCGGGGTGTCCTTCTCCAGCAGCAGCCGGACAACATACAGCAGCAGAAATCTCGTCAGCGCATACTTGGAGAAAAGCGTATTGTTGAGGCGCGGGATGGCGGCGCAGATCCTCTCGGCCAGCAGGTGCAGAAAAACTATTCGATGCGCATCCACCACCGGGCGCCCGAAAATCTCAGAATGGTCATCTTCAAACACCTGGTACTTCCGGTGTGTAGCCCACGGGCGCTTCAAGTCGAACGCCAGCAGGTAGAGCCCCGCGTCCTCGTTTGTGATAGTATTCAGTCCACCCCCCTCGTCGCCCCGTTTGATTTCATAATGAAATTCCTTCGCGTAGGTCTTCCTAAACTCATTCTGCAGCCGGATTTGGATTGGGTTGTTTGACTTGAAATCCCGCGCTTTCACTCCGTTTTGGTTGTTGGAAAACGTCGTTACCATCTCAGAGAGCGGCGACCTAGCCTCCATTTTGATTATCTTCACAAGAACCCGCAACTCGTCGGTTAAATGCTTACCGTTACTGTACAACTCGCTCAGGCTCTGGCAACCGTTCACCACGTAATAACCGGAAATGGTGATCTTGTCCTTGGTCGTCGTCACGTCCTTGGCGATGATCGTGATCCCGTTGTGGAACAGCGGGAACAACTTGTGCCGGCTCTTGTCACGGACGCTCTCCGCTATATCACGATTGACCTGGGTTCGACCAAGCGGACCCCGAACGTTAAACGCGTAAAGGGCTTGGTTTGTAATCCCGTCGAGCTTGATAAGCCCGTTGGCCCTTAGCGGTGCGATTACCGCGCTGTGGTCCTTATCAACAACGTAGGTCGCAACCTCGTAACCAGAAATGTCAAAAGTTGCCGGCGTGGCCATCCTGCTCCCGCGCTCCGATGAGATGAACGTCTTCACCAACTCCGACCTCCCGACAAACCGGATGCCACCGTGCGCCTTCAGGTAGTCGGCCCCGTTCTGATCGAGGTCGCTGTTTGCCAGGAACACTCCTTTCACCTTGTAATCCCCAACCTTGTTCACGAGGTCGAGCCGCTGGATGAGGGCGGCTACATCAGCCTTGCCCGCCGATGCCGCAAGGGCCTTGAGCTTCGCGGGGCTCTCAAACTGCTTCAGGGTGCCGGCAAACTCTTTGAGCATCGTATCCCCAATGGTGCTTGCTGCCTTCTGAGATATTTTGCTCTGGTAGACCTCTATTACACTTGCGTCCTCGTTAATGTAGATCCCATCAACACCCTTGTCGCCCCTCTGGTCACAGACGGCGTCCACTGCGCTCACAGTATCGAGTCGGAGGTAGTTCTCCATGTACCAGATCAAAAAGGCTGCGCTTTCCGTACGCTTCGGATCCAAGTGCTGTCGAAACAGGTCCAGTATCTTGGGATAAGTCAGGTCAATTGTCGCCATGCCAAGATGCTACGAAATAACGGCAAGGGTCGGAAGCAAAAAAGCAAGGGCCGCAACACAACCAACCCTATTATCAGCAGTCTGAGAACTGGCGAGATCCATCGGAAGTGGGTTTGGCCCGGCCTATTCTCACTTTCTTCTACATTCTGGTTGCTCCAATAGATCAGGCAGGCATCGCGGCCCGATAGCCCCACGAATATGAGGCCAAACGAGTCATGCTATCGGTGGACCCTTTCACCGGAAGGCCCTGGCCCGTGCTCGGGGTAGTCACGGCGTCGCCTGCACCAGGAAGGTCGTTTGAGGCCTTACCGCGAGCCGTAGTCTTTCCCAGGTCGCTCCCCCAGAGCTAGCGGCGCAGGCTCAGTCACCAAACCCGGGCGCGAGTTGAGCTGGGATGATTCACAGGCCGTCGATTTTGCGCGCGCGCGGCAGCGATTCTTCCAGAGGAACCCCTTTGACGCCCCCAGATTCGATCTCGGCGATGCGCCGGTCCGGTTCAGCTTTCCACGATGCAGCAACGGAGGGCTCAATGCCGCCGTGCCGCGCGGCCAGGATGCGGTCAATCAGTTGCACAACGACTTCGCCCGGCATCTGGCAGGCCTCTTGGACTATTGGCTCAATCGAAACCGGCATGACTCAATTCTGGCTCACTGGGGATAAAAACAGGTGAATATGCGGCTCTGACCCGAATAGCACCTGGATAGGGCTCAACAAAACCGGGTTTTTACGAAAAGTCGTAGTCAGGACTGAGGGGTAGGCAACCTGAGGCAGGAGTTAAGTCTTTGCCATACCGCCAGCTAATCTGAGCCTGATTAACCCGGCTTCCGCGAAAAGGCTGGTTTTTGGGCCGGCACACCCACCCCAGCCCTTCCCGCTCCCCTCCCTAGCCTCACCGTAGCACCTCTTATCGGCGATAAGAGGTGCTACGGTGAGGCTAGGGTGAGGATAGGGTGAGATGGCGCTGTGGAGATGCGATGCGGCGGTGAGCAGTTCTTCCGTCCAATCCGGATGCTGCGCGCAGTCCGGCCAGCTTCCGCTTGCGTGCGGTCCAGTAAAGTTGCTCCGCCAACTGCAACCGCCGATCGCCTGTCATGGCGCGGAAGATTTCAATCTGCTCGGGGCAGCTTTTCTCGTCGGCCAGCATCAGCCAAAGGATGCGCCTGAAGGCGCAGCAACGCAAGTCACTTGGCTTTTGAACTCGCACCGGGAGACCTCGGCGCGCGTTCGGGAATCACGGGTGGCTCCGCCTCCGGACACAAGCAGGTTAGTCCACGTCCCCGCCCACGACGAGCCGTCGTTCGGGATCTCCGCGCCGCCGAGGCAGGCGCCATCCATCGTGGCGTTGCCGGAGGAGCCCGGAGTCGGGCCGTTCCGGCATTCCCCATCAGTGTTTATCTGGGTCCATCTGTGGTTGAACTCAACGGTGCTTCATGGAGCTTGAGCTCAATCCACGGGTTGCCTGGCCACTTGAAATCAATGGGGTGCTGGTAACTGGTCCAGGCGGCGCAAATGCGGAGCTGAGTGCCAAGGATGGTGGGGACGAGTTCCTTTTGGCGGTCCAACTCAATGACCGTCTTCGGAGGCAGGCGGGAGAGGTCCATCGTGCGCAGTTGGGTGATAAGGTCACGGGCGCGCAGGCCCCATGGCGTTGGCCGGAAACTGTCATCAAGGACAGCGCTGCGGTCGGTCGCCGGCGTGTCGGCCTCATCCGGGTTGTGGGGAAACTGCAGGTACCAATTCATCCACCCGCTGGCATGCCCGACGGTGCCGAGCACCATCTTCGCCTGACAGTCGGCGACACGCTCCGGATCGGGAGCCGCGAAGGTGAACTCCTCGATAATAAGGGGCTTGCGGACGCGCGCGTTGCAGAAACGGGCCTGCACGATTGAGCTGTGGACTACGTCCTCAATAGTCTGACCGGGCTTGAGTTCTGACTGGCTGTGGTTGTCGTGCATGACGAGGTAGTCAACCAGGTCCGACTGCTCCGGCACCTCGAAGCCGCAGAAATAGCGGGCCGCACCCTCCCACAGGCCAATCGCGCGGCGGGAATCGTTGGCGATAGTCACCAGGTGAGTTGGGTCGGCAGCGCGGATCGCGGCAATCTGAGGCTTGAGGTAGCGGCGCGACGCCCATTCACGGAAGTCCTGGTAGTCCAGAACTTCCGCTGCGGGGTCCTTATAGCGCTTTGCCTTGCTGTCATAGTCGAAGTCCACGATGGGAACGGCGTGAAAGCTGTCATACGCGGTTCCGTAGGCGCGGTTGAGATCGGCAATGGAATCGTAGCGAGCCTGGAGGAAGGCGCGCCAGAAGAAGAGGCCCGGTGCGGTCTCCAGCCGTCCGTACTGGTGGCCGGGCGGCGTCCAGGTCAAGTTGCCGGCGGGGAAGGTCCATTCCACCGTCGGACTGTAGCTGAACACAGCCGGGTCATTGCGCAAACGTGTGGCGAGTTGCGTCCAGAAATGAGAGAGCACGTCCAGCGAATCAATGCCGGTATCGCTGCGCCAAGGGCGCCGTCCAAAGTACTCCCCACCCTCATGCCACCATTTGATGTCATTCCCACCCCAACAGGCCAGGCAAACTACCACCCTGATCCGGTGACGATGTGCCAGGCGCAGAAACTCCTCCAGATTATCGAGGTAGCCCGGGGCAATGCGCGCCTGGCCGGCGACCTGCGGATCGGGCAGCACCTGTGCGATTGGGAGGAACACCTTGACCGTGTTGAACCCTAGCTCGCTCAATGCGGCTAGCCCGCATTCATAGCGCTCGCGATCATAAATGCCCGGCCCGAACAGGTTCAGGTAACGCTTCTCATTCAGCACGAAGTTCGCGCCGAACGGCACAAAGCGAGTCTTGGAGATACTGGTTTCGAAGCCCCAATGGTCACTCGTCACGCGGATCAATTCGTCGTTGGGCTCTGCGAGGGCGGAGAGCGCCATCATTGAGAGAGCGACTGTGATTGCGCAGCGCTGCATCAAGCTCGGGTGGGGTCGCGTCGGTTAAGCCGCAGAAATCAGTGCATCTGAACCAGCGCGGCGCCCTGAAGCTTGCGCGTGGTGATGGAATTGCTCAGGACAGTGTTCAGCGCGCCCGTCTGTTCGGGCGTGAGAAAACTGGCGGCTTGCTGTACGATGTGGTCATTGCTGTCGGCGACGCGTTGCAGGAAGGTATCAATATCCGCCTGGGAACCCAGGAACGCCATATCCGGGCTCCCTATAAGACCGGTCATCAACTCGCGGGGCTCAGCCTTTACGATCTGGGTTAGCCGTGCACTCTGCTCATCGCTGAGGGGGTTTGAATCCAGTTGTGTGTTGAGCAGCCCCACGGCAGCGCGGCCCGGGATTTCCTCGCTGAACTCCTGGTAGCGGGCATAGCCGGCATCGCCCAGCAGCGAGCGCAATTGGCCGGCCAGGTCGCTGCCTGCGGCAGCGGCGCTCGGAGCGGCCCCAGACTGTTCCGGAGTCCCCTGCGACGCGGTGGAAAGCTTGCTGAAGAAGTTCATCGCCTGGTCGCCGAACAATTGGCCGAACTTTTCCTTCTGCTCCGGCGTGAGCTTCAGTTCCTGGAACAGAGGAGCGTAGAGGGACTTAACCTTGTCCGCCGCCGCTTGGCGCATGTATTCCGCCATGTGCGGATCGCTCATCCATTTGGACGCGCCGTTGGAGGGTCCACCGGCCTTGGGTTCACCCGAAGCCACCCGTTGGCGGAGCGTCCCCACTTCGCCGCGCAGCCGGAGCAGTTCGCCGGTATTGGAGCCGGGCTTGGATTTCGCGAGTTGAGCCTGCGCCGCCGCGAGCCCGGTCTTCGCCGCATCACGCTCGCGCTGCAATTGCTGGATTTGTTCGTTCAACGGCGCTTGCTGTTGTTGCAATGCCTGATTCTCGTCCCGCAGGCGCGAGGCCTGGTGGGCTTCGTAAACTCCTGTGCCGACGGCGGCAACCAGGGCGGTGGCGATTAGTGTCTTTTGCAGTGTGGTCATAACGATAGCTTTCGTAGCGGTTGCAGTTGCGGTGGTGGTGAGGGTGGCTCCGGCCAGGGCGGCGGCTGTGGAAATGGTCACAGCCAGCCCGCCAGGCGCGGCCTGGACGGCGTTGGCGGAAATCAGAAGCACCAACCCGCTGGCGCCGATGGCTACGCCCTGTTTGGCCAGGAGTTCGCGCAAGCGCTCGACAGCTCGGCTCACGCGCTTCCTGGCCGCTTCCTCGGTCGTGCCGAGAGTTTGGCCGACGTCGCGCAGAGACTTGTTCTCGAAGTATCGGAGCAGGACGGCAGTGCGGTCGGTGGCCTCGAGCGCTTGCATGGCTTCGTCCAGCAGGGGCTCGATATGCGTCCAGTCGGCGGTGGTGGTGTTCATGGCGTTGAGTTCCTGGGCAACCTGCTCGCGGGCCTGGCGCCTTGCCTCACGCCGGACCACGTCAATGGCCGTGCGGCGTGTCACTTGATAAAGCCACGCGCTGAGCACGGTGTCGGGCGCGAGCCGGTCCGCCTGGCGGGCGAGATCGGTGAAAGCGGATTGGGCGACCTCCTCGGCCAGTTGCGGCGAGTGGACCTGGCGCAGCGCGGCGGAGAACACCAAATCGAGGTGCCGGCGGACGATCTCGGCGAAGGCATCCTCGGCGTGTTGCCTCGTATATCGCTCCAGCAATTGCAAGTCGCTGTCACTCATTTTCACTAGTATATCGGCGCCACCGGCGGAACCGGACAGAAAAAGAGGGGAGGGAAGCGGGGGCTTGGGCCGGCCTTGTTCTGAGGGTTTGTGCTTCCACGATGTTTTAGGTTTGCAAGGGCAGGGGAGGTGAAGTCCGAAGCCCGAAGGCCGAAGGCCGAAAGAAGGCCGAACTCCGAAGGCTGAACTCGACAACCCCTGCGCCGTCTGGGGAGCGGGGCGGGCGCGAGCGAGGCGGCGCGGAAGTCCTGCTTTGAGGAGGCGTCACCTGCCCGGATAGAGGGTGGCGTCCATCGGATTTCGGACTTCGCAAGCACTCTGGACCCTGTAAGCCAGCAACCTGCCGGCGCTCCGGCCTCGCATGTGAAAGATGCGCGTTTAACGGAGCCGCCTACCTGATGCGGTAACAATGCGCAGCCCAGGCATTGAAGGCGTCGCTGAAGACCCCGCGACTCGCCCGCAGCGTGCGATCTTCGCCTAGCACCTCTACCGTCTTTTCGCCATCAATACCCTTGAGCGTGAACATGGCAGTGGTCTCGCCACTGCGCATCGCCACGGCAAAGAGATAGGTGGCGCCCTTATGCCGTTTCAACATGGTGGCGACCGGTACCTGGGGGTCCGACGAGGAAACGTGCAGGCCACCGCTAACCGTTGGACTGTTGAGCACTGGCGCCAACTCGGCAATCTGCAGGTTGATCGCCGTCACCGCCCGCAGCATCTCGGGGTCATGGAGCAGGGCAGCCTGGTCGAACTTGGGCTCCCATTCATGCACGAAGTAGATCAGCCCCATGGAGCCGTGAATGAGTGACATCCAGACCTCGCTCCGAACCTGGCTGGGGGTGGCTTTGTTCTGGCTGTGAATGCGGGTGCACTCGATGCAGTTCCAGACCACTTTCTGCCCGGCAGACCATTTTGCGAGCCGCGCGACTCCCTGCGCCACATACCAGAGTTTGCCGGTGACCTGTGGGTTCGAATGGACAACCGGGTAAATGTCGAAGGAGACAATATCACAGCCGCGGAGGTATTCCGGGTAATCTTCCGGGTGATGAGCGCGCAGGCCCCGCCCATACCAATCGTCCCACGCGACGCCCTGGCCTAGGTTGAGCATCACCGGGCGCGACGGGTCGGCAGTCCGGATCCTCTGATAATCCTGGACGATGGTGTTGGCCGGTATCGGTGGCCCGTAGCCCTTTGCGCCGCCGAGAGGCTGGGCATTATCAGGTTCGTCGCCGTGCATCCAACCGATAATTGTCGGGTCATCCAGGTGTTTACGGGCCGTTGCGTTCTGCTGGCAGATCACCCTGGTGCGTGCTTGCTTCAAGGCCGCAAGCTGGTCTTCCGTCGGTCCCTGCCAAAGCCCGACGTACACGTTGAAACCGGCGGCGCGGTATTGGCGGGCATCGCGAGGATCCTGCAGCCAAACGCCGATGGGGAAGTAATCGGCGGCATGAGGCGGGCCATGCTCCCACTTGGCATAAGGGCTTTGGAGAGAGGAACCCTGCCCTGTTTCTGCGCCCCGGGTGCTGGTGGCGCAGACAAGGCAGCCGGCCAGTAGAATGATCGGCTTCATGAGGGCTTTATTAATCCTTTACCGCGATAAATACAAGCAAGCTGACCAACTTGCGCGGCCCTCAGCCGGAAGATTGTTTGCGAAGTTGTTTGCTATGTGGCCGCGATACCGCAGACTCCAGTCGTCTGATAGATAGCTTGTAGCTTCCAGCACATGGTGAATCCTCAGGTGAACGTTGTTCAGTGATGATTTGAAACCCGAAGGCCGGGAACGGTTTGGAGATAACAGGATAGAACTAAGGACGTAGAATCATTATATGAGTACAAAATTATTTGTGGGCAACCTTTCATTCGGCGTCACCGAGAACGATCTGCAGGACGCCTTCGCGGCCCACGGGACTGTGACCGAGGCCAACCTGATGGTGGATCGTGTCACCGGCCGTCCGCGCGGCTTCGGCTTCGTTACCATGAGTTCCCCCGAAGAGGCCAAAAAAGCGATTGATGCCTTGAACGGCACGAGCCTTTGCGACCGCAGCATTACGGTCAACGAGGCCCGTCCCCGTGAAGAGCGCACCGGCGGCGGCTTCCGCGGTGGGCAGGAGCGTGGCGGGCGCCCGGCCTATGGCCGGCGTTATTAAGCTGGGGTTTTAGGACGAACGCGCCGGGCCGACGGTCGGGGTGCATCCGCGGGCCGCCAAAGGGCGGCTTGCGGTCAAAGCCAACTCGACCGCGGCCTTGGCTTTGATCGGCAGGGTGCGGATAACGTTAACGCAGGGAGGCTGTCTCGGCAGCCCGATGGCGCACTAAACTTAGCAATCCTGCTGGTTTTCTCGCCAGGAGGGCTTGGTATGGCTGGAAAGGCAGCCCTTTTTGGCCTTCGCCGGCCCCCCCGTTGGTAAGCCAGTGGTTAGCCAGCAGCAAGCCAGCAGTAAGCCAGAGGGTAGCGGGGGGAGGCTGCCTTTCTCACTATTGCGAATGCTCATGGAAAGTGGGCGCCGAATGCCTGTCCGCCTCACGGTTCAGGATTGAACTCGCCATCCGTCTCGGGTAGTTTACACCTGCGATCCTAAAAGACGGTTCGACTGCCGCCCTCGCGACAGGTCGCAGCGATACCGCTAGATTGAGCTATGACATTGACTGAAAAGATACTCGCCCGCGCGGCCGGCAAGGCCTCCGTGCAGGCTGGTGATAATGTTTGGGTTAGCGCCGACGTCCTGATGACCCATGACGTGTGCGGCCCTGGAACCATCGGCGTCTTCAAGCGAGAGTTCGGCGAGAAGGCAAAGGTTTGGGACCGCAACCGGGTGGTGATTATCCCCGACCATTACATCTTTACCGCCGATTCCAAGTCGAACCGCAATGTGGACATCCTGCGGGACTTTGTGAAAGAGCAGGGGATCACTTACTTCTACGATGTCATTGACGACCCGAACGGGCACTGGGTGTTCGACCCGGCCAAGGGCATGCTCAAGCGGCAGCACGGCTCACATTACGCGGGGGTTTGCCACACGGCCTTGCCGGCAAAGGGCCACACCCGCCCGGGCGAAGTGCTTTTCGGCACGGACTCGCATACCTGCATGGCGGGCGCGTTCAACGAATTCGCCACCGGCATCGGCAATACCGACGCTGGCTTCGTCCTGGGCACAGGCAAACTGCTGCTCAAGGTACCGGAAACCATGCACTTCCGGCTGGAAGGCAAGTTACAGCCGGGCGTTATGGGCAAGGACATCATCCTGCATTGCATTGGGGAGATAGGTTTCGACGGTGCGACCTACCGGGCCCTTCAGTTCGACGGGCCGGGCGCGGCCGGATTGAGCATGGACGACCGGATGACTATCGCCAACATGGCCATTGAGGCCGGTGGCAAGAATGCCATGTTCGAGTTCGACGTTCAAACCCAGGCGTACGTGGATTATCGCTGCAAGCTTAACGGGACGAAGGCTTCCTACGAACCCGTGGCACGCGACAAGGCCGAGAAGTTTGTGTATGAGCACGTGGTGGATTTGTCGAAGCTGGAGCCGACGGTCGCCTGCCACCCCGATCCTGGCCAGCGCAAGCTCGCCAAGGAACTGGGCCACATCAAGCTCGACCGGGCCTATATCGGCTCCTGCACCGGGGGCAAGACGAGCGACTTCCTCGAATTCGCGCGCGTCCTGCGCGGCAAGCGAGTGGCGATTGATACCTTTGGCGTGCCCGCGACGCCGGAGATCGTGCATGACTTGCAGACCGCCCGCTGGGACAGCAAGACGGTCTGGGAAATCCTCGTTGCCGCTGGGGTGCAAATGACCGAGAACGCCGGTTGCGCCGCCTGCCTGGGTGGGCCGGTGGATACCTTTGGCCGGATGAACGCCCCGCTCAAGTGCATCAGCGCGACGAACAGGAACTTCCCGGGCCGCATGGGTCACAAGGAATCCCAAGTATTCCTGGCCTCGCCGGCTACGGTGGCGGCCAGCGCCCTGACCGGCAAGATCACCGACCCGCGCGAATATCTGCCTAATTAGCCTGGGCAGTTTGGTGCCCACTTGGAATGGAGTCAGGCCGGAGCGCCGGCATGTTGCCGGCTTACGTCACGGTAAAGGCCAAAGCCCGCCGCACGGCGGCGCTCCGGCCTCGAATGGCTGTGTGCTGGCTGGGGCGACCCTTTAGTCGAACGCGTGACCGGCGCAGCAGAGGACGTTGCGTACCTTGTGCCGCACCAGCTCCTTAACGCGGGTGCGCGCCGGGCCTAGATACTTGCGCGGATCGAACTCCTTGGGATTCTCGGAGAACACTTTCCGTATGCCGGCGGTCATGGCCAGGCGCAGGTCGGTATCAATGTTGACCTTGGTGCAGCCGATCCGGCGGGCGACTTCAATGTCCCCTTCCGGCACGCCCGCAGCGTCGGTGCCCAGCTTGCCGCCATACTTGTTAACCTCCTCGACCAGATCCTTGGGCACGCTCGAGGCGCCATGCAGAACCAGGGGGTAATCCCCCAGCCCCGCGTCCATGAGGGCCTTCTTGATGGCTTTGAGTCGTTCGAGGTCGAGGTGTTGTTCGCCCTTGAACTTGTAAGCGCCGTGCGAGTTGCCGATGGCAATCGCCAGTGAGTCCACGCCCGAACGCTTCACGAATTCAACCGCCTGTTCGGGATTGGTGTAATGCCCCTCTTTCGAATAATTGCCCCCCTCTTCGCCTTCGTCGAACTGTGCGCCTACCAGATGGCCAAGCTCCCCCTCGACGACGCAATTACGGGCGTGCGCATACTCGACAACCTTATGGCATATCTCGATATTCTTCTCGAACGGCTCGTGGCTGGCGTCAATCATGACGCTGGTAAACCCTTCATCAATGCAGTCCTTGCATAGCTCGAAGGAATCTCCGTGATCGAGGTGGACGGCAATGGGGATATTGGAAAGGCTGACAGCGGCCTCGATGAGTTTCTTGAGGTAAACGGGGTTCGCGTATTGGCGGGCGCCTTTGGAAATCTGCAGCATGACGGGCGCTTTTTCCTCCTCGCAGGCTTCGACGATGGCCTGGAGCAGCTCCATGTTGTTGACGTTAAACGCCCCGAGCGCGTATTTGCCCTTCAGCGCCTTGGCGAACAAATCTTTAGTGTGTGTCAGTGGCATATAGTTCGTTTTTCCGATGAATGAATCAGTCTCTGAGTGGCCGCAACGGCTGCGACCGGGTGGCATATTAGGAAACGCTGCGGTCGAGGGAAACAAAAAAGAAGGCGGCGTTCTCGCGCGGGCGTTGCCGCGACCCAGGCAACTACAGCCCTCCGTCGTCCTCGTCAGAGAGCTTGCGATACAAGGTGGCCATGCTCACCCCAACCAGCAGAGCTGCCTGTTCCTTGTTGCCGCCCACTTGCTGGAGCACCCGGTTGAGGTAAAGCCGTTCCTGCTGCCGTAAGAACGCTTTGAGGAGGATCACCGGTTCTGCTGTTGCAGACGTGGCTTGAGAGGGCGCATTTGGGTCCTGGGCCGGTCGAAGGGCGTACGACGCGTCCACAGCGGTGGTAGGCGGCATGGCAGCAGCGTCGTCGTCGAGCTGCGCGAGCGCCGGGTCGGAGGTCTGGGCAGCGGTGACCACCGCAGGTGGCAGGTCGCCGGCCCGAATCAGGTCTCCGTCGCAGAGTGTCGCCGCTCGTTCGAGCGCGTTCTCCAGCTCGCGGACATTGCCGGGCCAGGCGTAGGCGCACAAGAGGCCTTTCGCCCTCTTGGAGACGTTAAACGGTCCGCTGGTGCCGGGGGTGACCTTGCCCTTGAGGAAATGGGCGATCAGCAGAGGGACATCGTCCCGCCGCTCGCGCAGGCTGGGCAACTGGATTGGGATCACGTTCAACCGGTAATAGAGATCTTCCCGGAAGGTCCCTTCCTTGATCCGCTTCTCCAGCGGCTCGTTGGAGGCGGCGACCACGCGCACATTGACGTAGACCGGTGTATTATCGCCTACCCGCCGGACCTCCCTCTCCTGTAAGACCCGGAGCAGGCGGCTCTGCAGCATTGCGGACATCGAGCCGACCTCATCCAGAAAGATGGTGCCGCCATCCGCTTCCTGGAAAAGGCCCTTCTTGTCATTAATCGCACCCGTGAAGGCGCCGCGCCGATGCCCGAACAGCTCCGATTCGAGCAGGTTCTCCGGCAGTGCGCTGCAATTGACCGGCACAAAGGGCGCAAACTGGCGGCGGCTATTGAAGTGCAGCGCGCGCGCCACCAACTCCTTCCCCGTCCCACTCTCGCCAAGAATCAGGATCGTGCTGTCGGTATTCGCCACGCGCTCGATCATCTTGAAGACGTCCAGCATTTTGGGAGAGCTGCCGATGATCTGGCTGAACTCGTACTTCCTCCGAAGCTGCTTGCGAAGATAGTTCGTCTCCGAGACCGCGGCGTCCCTTTCCGCGAGGGCGGTGTTGTAGGAAAGCGCCCGCTGCACGCATAGCTTGAGTTCGTCCACCTTGAACGGCTTCTCCAAGTAGTCGAAGGCGCCGTTCTTCATGGCGTCAACGGCTGTTTCAATCGTGCCGAAGCCGGTAATGACGATGACGACCGCCGGCGGGTTTAAGGCGCGCGCCTTCTGTACCACCTCCAGTCCTGCCGCCCGCGTCTTGTCGAAGTAAAGGTCAGTGATAACCACGTCCGGCGAGTGCGTCTCCAAACCGCTTAACGCGGCGCTGCCGCTGGAGAACGGGAAAACCTCGTGGCCTTCCTGGCGGAGTAACTCACTGACCATCTGGACCATGGTCAGGTCATCATCTACCAGCAGGACTTTCGCCATGGCCGAACAGTTAGCCTGAGGCCGCAGACGCGGGCAAGCAGAACCTTTCTGCACTCGAGCCTGGAAGATTCCTGCCGGCGAGGCGCGGGGCCTGCGCCGGTCGTTTTGCCACGGGCTTGCCGTGTGCCTGTATCCTATCAACTAGCCGAAGCTCGGAACGAGTAGCCGATAGCCAATAGCACGGCGGCCGAGCTCAGTGGCTGCCGTTGACGATTTCGGGCAGCTTGAAGATGGGCAGGAACATGCAGATCACCATCCCGCCGACGACCACGCCAAGGAATACGATCAGGATGGGCTCGATTAGAGCGGTCAGGCCCGAAAGGGTGGTCTCGATTTCCTCATCCAGGAAGTCGGCGACGCGTTCCAACATGTTGTCAATCTTGCCGGTTTGCTCGCCTGCGGTGACCATGCGGATGATCATGACGGGAAACACGGGATGCCGCGACAAGGCGCTGGAAATGCCCTCGCCGCGCTCGATATCAAGTGCGGCAGTCCTGACGGCTTTCTCTATGACTACGTTTCCTACGGTAGAGGAAACGATTTGCAGCACCTCCAGAATAGGCACACCACTGCGAATGAGCGAGGCGAGGGTCCGGCTGAAGCGCGCGAGGCAAATCTTGTGGGCGATGACACCAAAAATAGGCAGCCGAATGCGACGCGAGTCCCAAAACTGCCTGCCGACGGGCGTTTTTATGAAATAGAACCAACCATAGACCGCCGCTCCGCCGAGGAGCAGGAACCCCACGAGATAATGTTTCACGAAATTGCTGACCTTGATCAGATAGAGCGTTGGCCCGGGCAGGGTAGCATTAAAACTGGCAAATACTGTCCCGAATACCGGCACCACCTTTACCAGCAGGAAGATCGTGATGACGATTGCAACGATGGTCACGACAGTCGGATACATGATGGCGGATTTGACCTTCTTGCGCAGCCGGGCCGTGTTTTCCAGATAGACGGCCAGCCGGGCAAGGATTTCCGCCAGCAAACCGCCCCGCTCGCCCGCGGCCACCATGCAAACGTAAAGGCGGTTAAACACCTTCGGATGCTTTTGGAGCGCCTCGGAGAAGCTGTCGCCGCTTTCGACCCTGGCGCAGACGTCGCGGATGACATCGCGCATGACCTTGTTGGTGGTTTGATCAGCCAGTGCCTGCAAGGACTGCACGATCGCCAGGCCGGCATCAACCATGGTCGCCAGTTGGCGGGTGAAAATCACCAGGTCAGTCAGGGCAACGCGCCCGCCGCTTGTCCGTCCCTGCTTGCTTACCTTCTCCTGGATGGAGAGCACAAGCATATTGCGGTTCAAAAGAGCCGCGATCGCCGCCTGCTCGGTCGCGGCTTCAACAGAGCTGCGCACCTCCCGATTGGTGGCGGTCTCTCGCGCTACGTAAGCAAATGAGGCCATATGATTTGGTTTATCCAGTGCAGCTCGCCCTGAAGGGTCACGGGCGACGCTCGCTATCAGAAAGTGTATCTGAGTATTCGATACCGGTTGGCAAGCAGCCCCTGTTCCAAATGAGGCAGGCATCGCTAGCACCTTCACTCAATGAGGCTTTCACCGGCACTTTCACGCTGAAGGCCGAGCGCCGTGGCAAGAAAGCTCCATAGAAAAGGGCGTTCTGACAAGGGCGGCCTTTGTCTCATTATGAGACACTCCCTGCCTCTGGCAGGGCGAAATTGATGAAAAAAGTTATTGTCAACCGGGAGGCCTTGGCCTATGTATCCACGTAAATGCACCGGTTTTGGTGCGGGGGCAAACCGTTTTTGTCCCCAGAATGCATAACACATAGTATAGTATATAAACGACAACATCGGAGGAACGAATGAAGTTTAATAAATGGACAGTAGCACTGGCCGCCGTCGGGGTGGTCAGCCTGGCATCCGCCGCCAAGGCCGATGAGAAGCCGAGTTCGGTATTGACCGCACTCTCTCCCACGACCATCAGCGGTACTGTGGATACCTCAATGGAGTGGAACCCGGGCACGGGCAACGCCAATGTGGCGCCTTACAAGTTCAACTCCCCGAGCATGGCTGATGGCTTCAATCTGGACGTTGTCCAGTTGACCATCGAGAAGCCCTTGGATGAATCGGACTGGGCAGCCGGGTATCGGGCCGACCTCTGGTTCGGACCGTATGCCAATGTGCTGGGAACCCAATCGGTATTCGGGAAGAGTAATCAACAGGCATCACAGAGCGACTTCGCGATTCGGCAAGCATACGTCGCCTTGCGTGCCCCGGTCGGTAACGGCCTTGACTTCAAGGTCGGCGTATTCGACAGCATCATCGGCTATGAGTCCGTTGATGCCTCCAAGGACCCGAACTTTACCCGGTCCTATGGCCATAGCATTGAGCCCCAAACCGAAACCGGTGTGCTGATGAGCTATCGCTTCTGCGACTGCTTCAGCGCATCAGCCGGCGTGGCAAACACGATTGGCCCGCAGATTAACGGCCGCGACGTTTACCCGACGACTCTTTCGTTTGGAGGAATTCCGGTAGCAAATGAGTACGGCCCGGATAGCGAATCCTATAAGGCCTACATGGGATCAGTTGCGCTCACAGCCCCAGACAGTTGGGGATTCCTGTCCGGCTCGACCCTGTACGGCGGCGGCGTCAGCGGCTACAATGCCAACATCCAGCAGAATTACCTGCTGACACATACCCCCGCTTGGGGAGCGAACGAGAGCAGTTGGTATGTGGGTTCAACGATAGCGACGCCGGTGACGGGGTTGCGTCTTGGCGTAGCTTGGGACTGGCTCGACATCTACCAGTTTCCCGGCAAGACATGGGCTATTGGTGCCTACATTTCCTGGCAGGCTACCGAGAAGCTCAGTTTCCATGGTCGTGCGGAGTACTTTTATGACAGTTCGCAGGTGTTGCTCCCCGCGCCCACCGACAAGGTTGTGGACCTGACTGCCACCGTCCAGTACGACCTTTGGAAGAACGTGATCACGCGCGTGGAATTCCGTTGGGACCACTCGCTTAACGATGCGGACGCCTTCGGCGGTACCGTCCAGGGTAAGCCGGAATACGTCAACGCCTTCATGCTGGCCGCGAACATCATTTACAAATTCTAAACTGGCCCAGAGCCAGCCTTCACACCCCTTCCGATCCCATCGGAAGGGGTTTTTTGTTGCCAGGCTGCGGCAGCCGTATGGTCCCCGTTCCTGATGGCGAGTTTTGCTCATGCGGAGCAGAAATCGGCTTAACATGTGCCCGCTTGGGAGTATGCAGAATATGCAAACAAATGTATTGCAAGAGCTTGCAGATTCTTGTATGCCTTGGCACGCGGCGTGCCAGACCCTGTATGCCTATTGGGCACAAGGGAAGAGCGGTTAGGCACGTGCCGAACAGAGAGACAAAGTCTGAATCACAACCATATATTATGAGATGCAATAAATGGACTCTAGCATTAGTGGGTGCCGGATTCGTCAGCTTGCCATCCTTGGCGAGTGCCGAAGAACACCCCAATTCCGTTCTGACGTCACTGTCCCCCACAACAATCAGTGGGTATGTGGACACCTCGATGGAGTGGAACCCGGGCACCGGCAATCAAAACCTGCCGCTCTATACCCCCAATGGCGCGCCTAGCGGCTCCAAAGCGGACGGGTTCAACCTGGACTCGGTCGCTCTAACCATCAGCAAACCCGTGGGTGAGGGAGAGTGGTCGGCCGGCTACAATGCGACCTTGCTGTTCGGCCCTGACGCCGTAGGGTTCAACAATTCAATCGGCACCCCGCCGACCAGCGACTTCGCTCTGGTGGACGCCTACGTGATCTTGCGTGCGCCGGTGGGCAATGGGTTGGACTTCAAGATCGGCACCTTCGCCTCGCCCCTGGGGTACGAGGTTTACCAGGCGGGAAACAACCCCAATTACACGCGCTCCTATGGATATGAGCTCGAGCCAACGCAATTGACAGGCATTCAGATGGCCTATCAGTTCAACTCGATCGTGTCAGCCAACGTCGGGGTCGTGAACACTTGGAGCGCCGGCATCAATAACCGCGCCTCCCAGCCTTATGGTCCTAAGCCTGAGGGGTATGAGACCTACGTGGGATCCTTTACTCTGACCGCTCCCGATAGCTTGGGTTTCCTTTCCGGGTCCACTCTCACCGGCGCGATCATCAACGGCGACAACTCCCTGTATCCGTCTACCACCATTGGCCAGAACGGCATCACCGAGACGAGCTTCTACGCAGGTGGCACGATCAAGACCCCCTTGAAGTGGCTTAGTGTCGGAGTGGCGTTCGACTATGAGTGCCTGGGACCGAATCGGGTTGCCGGCGTGATCAATAACTCCGGCTACCAAAATGCATGGGGGGGTTATCTGCTCATTCAACCGACCGAGAAGCTCAGCTTCAATTTTCGCGGCGAATACTTGAGCCAGAGCACCTACCTGGCCGCAGCCAGCAATGGAGGCTTGCCCGGTCAGGCGCTGGAACTAACGGCAAGCATCCAATACGATCTGTGGAAGAACGTGCTCACGCGTGCTGAGTTCCGATGGGACCACGCGCTTAACGGCAGCGATCCTTGGGGAGCCGCCCCAAGTCTCGACAACGCATACTTGCTGGCCCTGAACATCATTTACAAGTTCTAATCCGCACCACACGTGTCCCAATGCACACCCCCAGCCGGTGCGCGTCACTGGCTGGGGGATTGTTGCGGGTGCTGCAATTGGGCGCTGATGGTTCTCCCTCCGTACAAGACCCTACAGGTTTTCAATTTAACTGCTGCCCGCTTTGTGATAATATAATCAGCACCATGGCAGCCATTGCAGCACAGACCGATTTTATTGTCTGGGGGATTGACCAGACCGCGTATGGCCCAGTCGAGTTGCCGACTCTCGTCGCATGGGTAAAAGATGAGCGTGTGATGGCTGACACTTGGATCTACGACGCTAAGAACAGTTGCTGGCAAAAAGCCGCCTCGCTGTCCGAGCTGCAAATGTTCTTCCGGTCAAAGGCCAAGAGCGCTGGCCCGGGCGCCGAAGCGATGCTGACGCCCAAGGGCCTTGATCCCCGGGCACTGCGCCGGATCAAGATCCTCGCTAGCATGACCGACGAGCAGCTCGAGCGCTTCGCCCAGTTCATGGAGGTCGAGAAGGTCCCGCAGTGGGCGGTCATCGTGAAGCAAGGCGACCACGGGGACAGCATGTATTTTATCCTCGAAGGGGAGCTTCGGGTGCGCATAAATGTTATGGGCAAGGAGACTATCCTGGCCACGCTGAATGTCGGAGAGTTCTTTGGGGACATCTCGCTGTTCGACCAGGGCCCGCGTTCGGCGGACGTGGTCGCTAACACGGACAGCTTGCTGGTCAAGATTTCCGCGAACGCCTTTGACGCGCTTTCCCGGGAATCGCCCGAGACGGCTACGCCTTTCTTGCGCGCCATCGGCCGCACGCTCACCGCGCGCATCCGTGCCGATAACAAGCGCTACGGCGACTCAGTCAAGTTCGGCGCTGCTTCCGGCGGGTAATGGCGCGGCAGCGCGCTATCTTCCCTCCAATCCCCGCAGATACGTGAGGATCAGTTCCGGCAGGTCCGTACTGTAGCCGCCTTCCAAGAGGCTGAACGTCGGCACGCCCAGGTTCCGGATGCAGCGGCCCAGCCAGTAGAAATCCTCCGCCTCCAACGAACCCTGCGCCAGCGGGTCGTGCGCGTAGGCGTCGAAGCCCGCGGAGACCGCGACGAGGTCGGGCTTGAAGGTTTGCAGGTGTTCGAGAGCGCTCTCGAGCACTTGGCGGTATTCTGGCCGGGAGGTCTGGGGCAGCACCGGATAGTTGAAGCAATTCGTGCCCACGTTCCGGGTGCCGGTGCCGGGATAGCACGGGAACTGGTGAATCGAGAAGAACGCCGCGCCGGGCTTGTTCAGGAGGATTGCTTCCGTGCCGTTGCCGTGGTGTACGTCGAAATCGAACACGGCGACGCGTTTGGTGCCATTGGCCAGGGCTTCGAGGGCGGCGGCGGCGATGTTATTCAGGTAGCAGAAGCCCATCGCGCGGTTGCGCATGGCGTGGTGGCCCGGCGGACGCATCAGGCTGAACACCGCTTCCCCGGCGAGCGCGGCCTTCAGCGCGTCGAGGGCGGCGCCGACGGAAGCCCGCGCGTAATCGGCAATGTTCGGAAAAAAAGGCGTGTCCGCATCGAGGTCTTCCGGCACGGCCAGGCGGGCGAGCAACTCAGGAGTGTGGGCGCGAAGGATGACGGCATCGTCGCATATCCCAGGCTGGCTCCAGGTAATCGGCAACTCGGTCTGATGGCGCAGCCTTTCCCAGGTCGCGCTGATGCGTTCGGGACGCTCGGGGTGGCCGGCGTGAGAGTAACCGGTGCAGCGCTCGTCGGTGATGATTCTCATGCAGCTTCGTGAGCTCCGGCCAGCACAACTGAAGGTGAGCTGCCTCCCGCAGGCCGGGAATTGGAGGGACTAGAACAGTTACGGTTACTCATTCACTTTGGGCGGCTACGGAGGACTCTACACCGGATTCGCTCTCCTGCCAGTATCCAATTACCGCCGCGGCTCATGAGGCTCGGGAGGATAGCCACACCCTGCGATGTCCCGCCAGCGTTCGCGCCCGGCGAGACTCCGTTGTAGTTACGCTCCAGCGCTCCAGCCACCTCCCGCTTGCGTGCTTGACCCTGCACGGCCACCGGCTCTAGCTTCAGCCCCGCAATGTCGAGCACCGGCTTAACAGCCACAAACAAGAAAGATTCCATTATGAAACATACTCCCGTTCTCCAGGTTCCCCGTCGTGAGTTCATCCGCCGCGGCGCTGCAGGGGTGGCAGGCGCGACTCTCGGCTTGGGCCTCGCCCAATGGACGCAGGCTGCTCCCGCCAAGAAGATCCCCGTCGGCCTGCAGCTCTACACGCTGCGGGTGGAGTGCAAGACCGACTTGCCCGGCATGTTGTCCGCAGTGTCGAAGATCGGCTACAAGGGAGTCGAGTTCGCGGGCTACCATGGCCGCAGCGCGGCTGAGCTGCGGAAGATGCTGGACGACAATGGCCTCATAGCCTGCGGCACGCACACGCCTTTCGACTCCATCCAGGGAGACAAATTGAAGGAAACCGTCGAGTTCAACCAGATCATCGGGAACAAGTTCCTGATTGTCCCGTGGATGGACGAGACCAAGTCCAAACAGGTTTGGCTGGAGCGGGCCAAGCTCTTCAACGACGTGTCCAAGAAGGTTCAGCCCGACGGCATGTGGGTCGGCTATCACGCCCACCAACACGACTTCCACCAGATTGATGGCGTTTCAGCCTGGGACCTGTTCTTCGGCAACACCAACCGGGAGGTGATCATGCAGCTCGATACGAGCAATTGCCGCGAGGGCGGGGCTGATCCGGTGGCGGTGCTGAAGAAGTATCCCGGGCGGGTGCGGACGATCCACATGAAAGCCCACGGCGCTGGACCGGAGGCAGTCATCGGCGAGGGCGATATAGACTGGAAGGCCGTTTTCGCGTTCTGCGAGGGTCCGGGCAAGACGCAGTGGTATGTGGTCGAGCACGAGACCAGCAAGAACCCGCTCGACGCCGCCAAGCGCAGCTACGAAGCAATGAAGCAGTTGGGGAAGGTCTAAGAGCCCATTCAAGAACCCGCCGATTTGTAGCAGCCGAGGTAACGAGGCTCTATTTTGCTCCTGGAATCGGAGATATCAGAGCCTCGTTACCTCGGCTGCTACTTTTTTGGCGAGTTGTCAGGGCCGCCCGCCGGCTCCGCGGGAATGGACCCAGTTGGCGATCTTTTGCCAAAGCGCATCCCCGCCCACAGTCCACACGTCGGCGTGGTGGGCACCTGCCACCGGCAGGCTGGTGACCTTTGCCTTGGCGGCGGCAGCCAGTCGCTCGCTCATCTCGGGCGGCACGAAGGTATCCTCCGCCCCGTACACGATGAGGATGGGGCAGGTCACCGCGGGAATCTTGTCCAGGTTATCAAACCGGCAGCGTGCGGTCATCGGTTTCGCCATCCAGCGCAGCGGCCAGGGGACCATCGTCCTGGCCATGTCGCGGATGTCGGTGAAGGCCCCGACGATGATGAGGCCCGAGGCCGGCTGGCGGCTGGCCAGGTCCATGGCCACTCCGGTGCCTAACGACCAGCCGGCGATGATGATCCCCGCCTGCCCGCCAGCCGCGCGCTGGACGGCGTAGTCATAAGCCGCGTCCGCCGCCGCGTAGCAACCTTGCTCGGTCGCCCGGCCTTCACTCATCCCGTAGCCGGGGTATTCGGGAATCAGCACGTTAACCCCCATACGCTGGAAATAATGAGCCAGCTTCTGGGTGGGTTCTTCGGCGAGGCACATTGCTCGCGCGTAGAAGAAGATCAGCGTGGGCCGGTGGTCCGGCTTGGTAAGTGGTTGGCCTTTGGCATCCAGGGCGTCGCAGAACTCCGCCGCGATGCGGGTGCCGTCCCGGGTCTGCAGCCGCAGCAGTTCGTAATGAGGGCTCGGAGGCAACTGAGCGTCTGGGGTCCCATGCCCCGTCCCTGGCAGAGCCCGCCGCTCCCCCACCGCGGCGCAGCCAGCAAGCAGTAAAACCAGGCACGTCAGAGTCAGCGCCCAGCCAGGCCTAACCCTGGGAAGTTCATGATCGTGCCCGGTGCTCATTCACAGTAGGTGGCAATTATGGTTCAGGCTGCGTCAGCATTCAAGCGGCCCGGAAGCACATTGCCCACCTTGGACTTGTCCGCCCCTCCACGAAACAGCGCTGACGATGCGCGAGGGCTCATCTGGACACTGCTACCGACATGCGCTGTAGCGGCGGGCATCCTGCCGGCCGTAGAGCCGGGCAACTTGCCCGGCGGAATAGCTGCCCCGCAGGTATGAAGCGCTCCTCGGGGCGGCAGGATGTCGCCCTTTACGGCAGGCAAGATGCCTGCCGCTACATGGTAGTAGTGTCCGGAGGTCACCCCTGCGCGCGCGGGGGCTACATAATTATATCCCTGCGTCGCCAAGCTGGTATATTGTGTCTCGAATGGGCTACGATCAGGGCCCTTGGATCAAAGAGACAGATGCCGGTGATTACGACAGAGACCAGGATCAGGTTGGCGCGGGTTACCCTCGGGTTGGCGGGGGCGGCGCTCGCGCTCGCTGCCGTGGGGGCTGCCAAGGCGGTCTCGACGAATTCACCTCCTGCGCAACCGACCGCCGTGGCTGGGAAGAACAGCATGGCGGAGCCCGCCAGGCCGGCGGTTGCCACCACCGAGACGTTCGTCCCGACCACGCCGCGAGAGTTTTACAACGCGGGAGCGCACCAGCTAAAGGAGGGCAAACTGCGCGAGGCCGAGGCCTCGCTGGAGACGGCCGCAGCCAGCCAACAGGAGCGGTTGCAGGTGCCGGCGCTGTATAACCTGGGCGAAGTCCGATTTGCCCAGGGGATCGAGGCTTTGAAGAAGAGCCCGCCGGCTGGTCAGACCGTGGCCCGCGGCCGAGCCGCTGAGGCCCGGTCAGACGAGGCCATCCATAAGCTGGACGACGCGCTCGCGGGCAATGACGTTCAGCAGCTCGTGGCCGCTTACATGCGCGGCCGGGGCGCCCGCAAGGAATTGAAGAGCGCATTGGAGGCCGTGCGCAAGGCCATGACGGTCCACGGGGCGGCCTTGTCGCGCTGGCAGCGCTCTTCCGGCGACTTCAAAAGCGCCCTGGAGCTGCGCAGCGCCGATGCCGATTCGGAGCACAACGCCGAGGTGGTGGATCGGTATATCGCGAAGCTGGTGGACAGCCTGCGCGAGATGCAAGCCTGCGCCAATGGCATGTGCGACAAGAGCGGGCAGCTTGGGGAGAAGCTAAAGCAATGCAAAGGCCGTATTCCCGGGAAGGATATGCCGCCCGGGGCCGCGGGCGAGGACGAGGAAGACGAGGATATGCCATTTGGGCCGCAGCCTGGGCAAGAGGAGGGGCCTTCCAAGGAGGGCAAGGAGATGACGCTTTCCCAGGAACAGGCGGGCTGGGTGCTGGACGGGTTCAAGCTGGACAGCGAGCGTCGCCTGCCGATGGGGCAGGGACAGCAGACACAGCCGAAGGACCGTAATCGGCCAACGTGGTGAGCGAGGGTCAATGACGAATGACGAAGGCCGAATGACGAAGGAAGCACGAAGCCCGAACCGCGCGGCTAGCTGGACATATCCCACGACTCGCATGCTCCCACTCCTTCGCCCGGCTAGCTTGAGGCTTCCTGTTCGTCATTCGTCATTCGTCATTCGTCATTCCCCAGTGCTTGCGCTCCTGCTGGCTGCGCTGCTGGCCCCGGCGCGCGCCCAGACAACCAATCCGCCGCCGCTGGACCCGCTCATCTCGCTGATGGTCTCGCAGCCGAAGATTGATATTACGTCTCCGGTGAGGCCTGCGGCTGCCTTCGACCCTCCGGTGGTGGCGCCCGGCCAGGAGGCTATTTACCGGGTCACGTTCAACGCTCTCGAAGAGACGGTAGATTGGCCGGACAAGATCGCCGCGCCGCCAGGGCTGGAGATGAACCAGGGCGCGCATGGAGAGATCCTGCGGATGGGGCCCGGGAGCTTCCAGCCGCTGACGGCCTTCAACTATCGCGTGCGCCCGTCCAGAGCCGGCACGTTCAACGTGCCCGAGTTCAGCGTCAGCGTTTATGGCAAGCCTGTGACAGTGCCTGCCGCTCGACTGGACGTGGTCGCCTCGCCCCCAACCCCGGCACAACCGCCCTTGCAAGCCTTGCTGGAGTTGCCGGCGACCAACCTCTTTGTTGGCCAGGCGGTCCGGGTGCGGGTGCTGTTGCCCGGTTCCATGGGAGGCGCCGTGCAGGGCTTGGCCCAGGTGCAGTTGAGCGGACACGGCTTCCTCGTGGACCTGGGGGGAGCCCGCCAGCGCATCGAGGCGCTGTCGCATGGGGGGAAACGGGTTCCGACGTTCATTTATGAGGCCACACTTACGCCGATGGTCGAGGGCAAGATTACTGTGTTCGGACAAGGCTTCGTTGCGGGCAGTCATTTCTCCGGTTCCATCGTGATTATGGGCGGGGCGATGATCCCGGGCGGCCCGCCGCAATATACCCTGGTGGAGACGGAGCCGGTCGAACTGCATGTGCGGCCTCTGCCGCCCGAAGGCGAGTTGCCTGGGTTCACCGGGGCGATCGGCAGCCTCGCGCTGGGTGCGCCCAACCTGGCCACGAATGCGGTGCGCGTTGGCGACGTCGTCACTCTCTCCGTCAGTGTCACGAACCGTGGCGATGGGCCGCTGGCACGACTGGTAGCCCCGCCCGCGCCGCGTGTGGTTGATTGGCAGGTGTTCGCGCCCAACGAAGTTGCGCCGCCGATGGCTCTCCCGCTCGGTCTGCCCGGCATGCCCGGCCCCGGCGACAAACTCGTGGGGGTCACTACCTTCAACTACACGCTGATTCCGCTCAGTGAGCAGGCGGGCGCCACGCCGTCCATCCCGTTCAGTTATTTTGATCCTGAGAGCGGGAAATATGTGGACCTTACCGTGCCGCCCGTGCCGGTCACGGTCAGACCCGGCGCGGCCCCCTCCGAGGTGCAAGCGCTGGTGCAAGCCGCTGCCCCGCCGGCGGAGACCGAGAAGGAGCCTGTATTGAGCGGGCTGGCTGCGTCGCCGGGCCGGACCGCCGCGACACTGGTGCCTTCGCAGCAGCAGGCGTGGTTCCCGCTGGCGCAGCTCGCTCCGGCGGTTGTTTTTGGTGGACTGTGGGGCTGGGATCGGCGCCGCCGGTATTATGAGAAGCATCCCGATGTCCTCCTGCGCAAGCGGGCGCGTCGCGCTTTGCGCCATCAAAGGCGGCTCGTGCGCCGTGCCGCGCAAGCCAAGGACGCGCCCCACTTTGCAACCGCGGCGGTGAGCGCGATGCAGGTTGCCTGCGCGCCGCATTATCCGGCTGAACCGCGCGCCCTGGTGGGGAGCGATGTGCTGGCTTTGATTAATGGCCACGGCGGCAATGGCCGCGCCGGCGAGGTGGTGCGCCGAATCTTCAACGTTACAGATGCAGCGCGTTTCGCGACGTCAGGCGCAGATGCGGCTGAGTTGCTCGCGCTGGAACCGGAGCTTGACCGCGTGCTCCAGGAGTTGGACGGGCGATTGGAATGACGAATGACCAATGACCAATGACGAAGGAAATCCGAAGCCCGAATGTCGAAAGCCGCGGCCCGTGCAGTATTGGCGGACGCGAATGCAGTTGCGCGGGTGCCCGACCATACCATTGAGGTTTGCCATGCGTCATTCGTCATTCGTCATTGGTCTCTGTCTCTGGCTGATATTAATCGCATCCCCAGCCGCCCGCGTTCGCGCAGCGGACTTCGACGTGCAGTTCCGCGAAGGCCTGGCCACCTACCGCTTGGGCGATTACGCCGGTGCCGCGAAGGCCTTCCGGGAATCAGCGAAACAGCAGCCTGCCGCCGGCACACTCCAGAACCTTGGCAACGCGGAGTGGAAGCTCGGACGCACCGGCGCGGCGGTTTTGGCCTGGGAGCAAGCCGTATGGCTGGACCCGTTCAACGATCCGGCCCGGATGGATCTCCGCTTTGCTCGCAAGACGGCGCAGCTCGAAGCGCCCGAGCTGGCGTGGTATGAGGTGATCTCCACCTGGCTGCCCGCGAACTGGTGGGCGTGGATTGCAGGCGCGAGCCTCTGGGTGGCGGTGGGGATGGTGATGCTGCCCGGCATTCTGCGCTGGCGGAAGGCGACGTGGCACCAAGCTGTCGCGGCGTTCTGCCTGATGATGTTCCTGTTGAGCATCCCGGCTTACATCGGCTTGCACACGCGCTCACGGCTCGGCTTCGTGCTGCAGCCGGACACAGTGTTGCGCCTGACACCGACTTCGGAAGCACAGGCAGTCACCCGTCTGACCGCTGGGGAGCCAGGGCGCCTCGTGCGGACGCGCGGCAACTACGTTCTGATCCGCACTAACCGCACTCTGGGCTGGGTCGAGCACCAGCAGTTCGGGTTGATCTGTCAATGAGGCGGTGAGGGGAGCTGCCAGGGCGGGTATCTCAAACACGCGAACCCGGAGCGCCGGCATATTGCCGGCTTACACGGTCCGAGTTGTGTAAGCCGGCAACATGCCGGCGCTCCGGGCTATCGCCGTTCCGCGCGGGCGAGTTGTCCAGGCTATTGGCCCTGCGGGCGGGTGCCGCGGACTGGCGGGCCATCCGGCGTCACGCGCGCCTCGGTTGAGAGCTTGTAGCTCTGGCCCGCAGGAGTGGCCAACTCCGCTTCTAACATGTAGGAGCGGAATCCTTCTTCAGGGGTTGGCACGTTGGCCAGGACGTTGGTGGCGTGAGCGGACGGCAGTTCCACGCTGGACCACTTGGCTTTGCGGAAATCGCGGATTGGGGAGGTGGCCGTCCACAGGCGAAAGCCTTGGGCGGGTCGGCTGAGAGATACTGCCAGCGCAACCGAGTTGGTGCTGTCGGGCTTAAACTCCCAGGTCATGCGCGGCAACGGCTCGCGGTCGGCAATCATCTGCATGAACGCGGCGAGCACGGGAGCCGCTTCACGATTGCCGGCGAGGTCGTGGCCGGCATTGGGAGTTTGAAAGAGAAGCTTTGGCTCCGGCAGGTCATCCCAGTAATGGCGGAGCGAGTCCACCACCCAGAAAGGGTCGTTGGTTCCCAGCAGCAGTAGCTTGGGCATCCTGTATCGCGCTCGATAGCTATACGGGTCCACCCAGCCACGCAACTCGACCATCCGTGGGTCGTCCATGCGTTCGATGATGCGCAAGTCCGTGTAGGCCTGGATGCGCTCGCTCTGGGCGCCGTACATTTGCCGGGCCCACAGCGCCTGCGCCTTCATGTTAAGCATGTCAATAACCCGCGGGGCGATGGCCTGCACGCGCGGATCAACCGCCGCAGCCAGCCACGTGGTCCAGCCGCGCTTGGAGGCGCCCGAAACTACGAAGCGCGTGATCTTGTGCCCGAAGTCCTGCTCCTCGAAGGCTTGCACGGCATCCATGGCCCGCACGGCCGCTTTAACCATCGGAAACAGCAGCGGCCAGGTGGTGTCGCCGGTCTTGAGGTATTGGTCGAACGTGTAGGCGATGAGCGCATCCTCCTTGCGGTCGCCGTAGAGCGGTTGGTTGGGCACCCGGTTGATGCAGGCCACAACCGCACCGGCGCGGCTGGCGATGGTGCGCAGCGGGCCGAAGGTCTTATCTACTGCGCCGTCGCCGCCGACTTCGAGAAAAGCAATGTCTGGGTTGCGGACTTCGGGCGGGCGGATAACGAGCAACTGGTGGTGCCAGACATTGCTGCGCCACGTCTGCGACGTGCATGCCAGGCGAGTCGCTGTGAAGCCTTCGATCTGCCGCAGCTCCAGCTTGTTCCATGCAAACGACGTATCCGGGCGCCGCACATAGTCGGCCAAGGCATCGGCGGGCGCGGCGCACAGGCGTGGCGCACCAGGGGTAAAGAGGGCCAGGGCAATCGCCGCCAACGCGGGCAGCGGTCCAGGAGCAGGGAAGACGCGTGCGACTTGCATGTGCGTTAGCCTGCGCCTCACACGAGATTCGTCAAGCAGCAGCTTGGCCGCGCGAATGAGGCTCAGGTGGCGGGCTTGAGTCTAACCGTTTGCTCGGGAGCGCGGGGCCGCTGGCGCGGGGCTCCCATGCGCATCCCATGGCTATCCCTTCTGGTACCCTTGGCGTACCCTTCTGGTACCCTTCTCCATTGGGTTTTTGAGGGTAAGGGAACAGGGGGCGCGGATTCGGATGCGCAGTGCCATCATCTCTTTTCAAGGTGACTATTGGACGCGTTCGAGTAAAAGAGTGCTCATTGATGAAGCTGAAGATGTGTGTGCTGACGGCGATGCTGGCGCTGTCGGCGCGGGGAGCTGAAATCCCGGAACCAATCCTGCCGGCGGGCGTCGGGGTGAACATCCACTTTGTTACCGGGCATGAGCGCGACTTGGACATGATCGCGGCGGCGGGGTTTCGGTTTGTGCGGATGGACTTTCAGTGGGAGGCGATTGAGGCTGCGAAGGGCCAATCCGACTGGGCCGGTTACGGGGCGCTGCTGGCGAACCTGGACAAGCGCGGGCTGCGGGCGATCCTCATCCTCGATTATTCGAACCCGCTTTATGAGGAACCAGTGACCAGCCCGAATCCGCTCAATGGCGCAGCCCAGAAGACCACTGCCTCGCCGCGGCACCCTGAAAGCATCGAGGCGTTTGCGCGCTGGGCGGCGGCCTCCGCCAAACACTTCCACGGGCGGCATGTGCTCTGGGAAATCTGGAACGAGCCGAACGGCAATTTCTGGTCGCCTAAGCCCGACGCGCAGGAATACACCGCGCTGGCGCTCGCCACGGCCCGCGCCATCCGCGAGGCGGAGCCGCAGGCGACAATCATCGGCCCTGCTTCAGCCTCGTTCCCGTGGGAGTTTCTGGAGACGTTCCTTAAGTCCGGCGTGCTGGAATACCTTGATGCCGTGAGCGTGCATCCGTATCGGGACCCCCATAGCACGCCCGAGACGGCTGCCGTAGATTACGAGAAGTTGCGCGGGATGATCGAGCGCTACGCCCCGGCGGCCAAGCGGAACAAGCTCCCGATCCTCAGCGGGGAATGGGGCTACTCGACCTGGAAGCACGGGGTTTCCCTGGAGACGCAGGCGGCGTTTGCCGCACGGCAGCAGCTTGCGAATCTGCTCAACGGCGTGTCACTGTCCATCTGGTACGATTGGAAGAACGACGGAGATGACCCGAATGAGAACGAGCATAACTTCGGCACTGTGCTTCCGGATCTGACGCCGAAGCCCGCCTACATCGCCATTCGCACGCTGACTCACGAGCTGCCCGGCTATCGCATCACGCGCCGAATTCCGCTGGCGAGCGAAAAGGATTACGTGCTGCTCTGCACTGGCGCGACTGGGCCGAAGAAGCTGGTGGCGTGGACTGTCGGGGAGCCGCACCCGGTAAAGCTAGGGGTAAGCCTCTTGGGCCGGAACCAGCTCTCTGGCGCAACCAGCGATGGCAGCCATTTCACACCCAACGTTGCCTCCGGCGAGCTGGTCCTGGACCTCGGTTCCGCGCCGCAGTACGTGACACTTCGCGGAGCCGCTTTGAAGTAGCGTCTGCGGGCAGGGACGCGTTCCACCGCGTCCCATTCCTGCCCAAACCTTCCAGGGACGCGGTGGAACGCGTCCCTACCGGAGCGTTGCGAAGCCGCTCACCGCTTCTCCTCCAGCGGCACGGAGCAGGTCAGGCGCGCACCCTGGTCGCCGGCGCTTTTGATCTCCAGCGAAGCGCCGATGAGGCTGGCCCGATAGTTCATAATGCGCAGGCCGATGCCGGTCGAGCGGCCCTGGAGGTCCGGGAATGGCAGCCCGTTATTGCGAACGGTCAGCGTGATTCTGCCCGAGCCGTTGGCCAGGCTGATGCCAACCTGGTCGGCTTTGGCGTGCTTAATGGCGTTGGTTACGGCCTCCTGGGCGATCTTGCACAACTGGCCAACGATGCCCGGTTCGAGGGGCGGGATGTCGCCTTCGGTGTTGAACCGGCATGAGATTTTAAACAGCTCCTCGGCGTGCCTGGCCAGGCCTTCCAGCGCGGCCGGCAGATCGCTGTCCTTGAAGTCCAGCGTGGCGAGGTCATGCGCCAGGTCGCGGGCGTGGGTGAGGGTTTGCTGGACGAGGTCATGGACCTTTGCGGCATCGGCCGCTTCGCGGGCGCGCCGGGCGGCAAGTTTGCGCTCCAGCCCTTTGGTCATGAGTGCCAGGCCGGAGAGCTTCTGGCCGAGATCATCGTGCAGGTCCAGCCCAAGGCGCCGCCGCTCCCGCTCGGTTATCTCCAGCAGCTCATACTCGAGCCGCTTCCGATCGGTGATGGCGGTTTGGAGCCTGGCGTTGACGGCCTTGAGCTCGGCGGTGCGCTGTTGCACACGCATTTCCAACTCCTCGTGGGCGCGCCGCAAATCCTCCTCCGCGCGTCGGCGCTCGCGTCGCACCTCGGCTTCCCGCAGCTCGCGTTCGACCGCCGGGCCGAGCCGCGCCAAATTGTCTTTCATCACGTAGTCATGGGCCCCGGCCCTCATGGCGCCTACGGCGGTCTCGTCGGTGATGTGGCCCGAGACGATGATGAAGGGCAGGTCCAGCCCGAGCTGTTTCACCAGCGCAAGCGCCGCCAGACCGTCGAAACGCGGCATCCGGTAGTCGGCAATCACCAGGTCCCACTTCTGGCTATCGAGCGCGGCGCGCATTTCCTCCCCAGTCTGCACCTGGTGGCACTCCGGAGTGTAGCCGGCGCGCTGCAGCTCGATTTCGAGCAGCGCGGTGTCGTTCTCGGAGTCCTCGACGATCAGCACCCGGAGTGGCCGGTTCACGGCTTATAACCTCCGTTGGCGGGCAGGGTAAAATAGAATGTGGCGCCCTCGTTGACGGCTGAGACGGCCCAGGCGCGGCCGCTGTGGCGGGTGATGATGCGCTGTACCGTGGCCAGCCCAACGCCTGTGCCCGGAAAGTCGTTCGCGCTGTGCAGCCGCTGGAAGACGCCGAACAATTTGCCGGCGTAGGTCGGGTCAAAGCCCACTCCGTTGTCCCGCACGAAGAACGCCGGCTCGGGCTTCGGGGCAAATCCGAACTCGATGCGCGCCTTTGGGTTGCGGCCTGTGAATTTCCACGCATTGCGCAGCAGGTTATCCAGAGCCACGCGCAGCAGGCGTTCGTCGCCTTCGGCCTTCAGGTTCGGTGCTATGACAAACTCGACGGCGCGACCCGGCTCAGCCTTGCGCAGCTCCGCCGCGATGGATTCTACGAGAGTGCTTAGGTTGACCGTCTGCCAGCGCAGCTCGGCTTGGCCCAGCCGCGAGAGCTTGAGCAGGTCGTCAATCAGCCGTCCCATCTGGTGGCCGGAGGCGCAAGCGCGCTGCAAGTACTCTTGTCCGAGCGGATCAAGCCGATCGGCGTAGCGTTCGAGCACCACCTCGCTGAAACCGCAGATGCTGCGGAGCGGGGCGCGCAAATCGTGCGACACCGAGTAGGCGAAAGCTTCGAGTTCGCGGTTGATCGCCTCCAGTTGCGCGGTGCGCGCGCGCACGCGCCGTTCCAATTCCGCATTCAGCCGGGCGACCCCTTCCTCCGCCGCCTTGCGGGCCGTGATGTCAATGGCTACCCCTGCGACCCGGATGGGCTTGCCGTCGGCATTGTAATAGGCCCTCCCGCGGCCGAGCATCCAGCCCATTGGGCGGTGGCGCGGCAGGAAGCGGAACTCCACTTCGTAGTCAGTCTTGGATGCGATGGCATGGGCAAAGGCTTGCCGGATCAAGTCGTGATCGTCCGGGTGGATGAACTCAAAGAGCGCCTGCTCGGTTCCGGCGAACTCTCCTGGGCGCAGTCCGAGGATGGCGTCCAGTTCCGGCGAGCCGATGATCAGATCTTTGCCGTCGAGCTCTCGCGTCCAGGTGCCCATCCGGCTGGCAGTCAACGCGAGCCGGAGCCGTTCGTTGCTCTCGCTCAGCGCGGCCTCGGCGCGGATTCGCTCCAGGGCGCCGCCACAATGATCGGCGAGCGCCTGCAAGGTGCGCAGGTCTTCCTGGGTGTAGGCGTTCGGCGTGTAGCTTTGAATGGACAACAGGCCGATGACGGTCGAGTCCTTTCGCACCGGGACGTACATGAGCGAGGCTGAAGGGTGTGACTTGTCTCCGAAAGGCAGGACTTCTGGCGGGAAGGCGGCATGCTCCGGCCGCAGGACCAATTGCGCGCCTTGCTTGAGCACTCGCAGGGCAAAAGGCCCTAGTTTCGCGGAGTCGGCATCGGGTGTAATGTCGGTGCGGTGGCCGTTAAGCGTGTCAATGCAGAGAATAGTCGTCACCGTTCCGGGATCGCTGGAGCAGAGATCCAACACGCAGGCGTCCCACCCGCAGAGGGTATCGGCGGTGTCCACGATGATCTGCGCTGCCGCTTTCGGGGTGCTGACGGCGCTCAGGCGCCGCCCCAGGTTGGAGAATGCGAGGTCTCGGTTCTTCGTGCGCCTTCGCACCGGGTATGCCGGTAAGAGCGCTGCGGCCAGGGCGAGGCCGGCGCAAGGGGAAACCGGGAAGACGCTTTTCGTGGTCGAGGGAGACAGCGCACGGCCAGACCTGGCCGCGAGGCAATGAAACACCAGAAGAGCAGCGAGGCTCATGAGTCGGGCGAATCTGGTCATCATCATGCGCTTCCTCATCGGGCGTTGGTGTGGAACCATAGCCCGCGCCGGTTTCCTAGGGCAAGCACCTGAATTACGAGTATAGAAAGCCCTCGTCGAACTGATATGGGGTGACCACCCCAGGCGATAGTCAACGGCGCAGCATCCAGCGGGATCAACGGCAAGGATAATACGCTGATAGCAACGGCTTTTGCCAGCCGTTTCACTGTTCTCCGAAGGCGTAGCCGGAGTCCGGCTTGGGGTCGGGGCGGGGCACGCCGAGCAGGTCACAAAGCTCAACGAGGAAGAGTTGAGCGTTGGCGCGCTCGGACGGGCTCGCGGCAGACCAGCGCGAGATAAAGCCCTCGATGTCCCGGCTCGGCATGAGGGGTTACTATCCCAAAGCAGGGGGTTGCGCCAGAAAGAATGAGCTTCCTCGATGTCTCCGCTGGGCAAAAGGCGAGTAAAGCTCGAAGTCCGAAGGCCGAAGGCCGAAAGAAGTCCGAAGACCGAAACCCGAACCAGCCGGCCTGGAATCCGGGCACGGGGCTCCTACTCAGGAGGCGACCGCGAAGCTGCGAAGTCCAGAGAGCCCCAATCCAAGCAACAAGCAACAGGGTTCAGGAGTTCTGAGGCTAGCACAGCCATACCATCGCCATAGTACCTCCGTCGTCCCTCCGTCCTCCCTCCATTCTTGAACGGAGGGATAACGGAGGGAGAACGGAGGGACAACGGAGGTGCGACGGAGGGACTAGCTACAGCAGATAATGGCAGCGGCTACTCGCGATGGACGAGGAGGGTGGCAGGGCGGGATATGGGCAGCATCCGGGGACCGGGTGGACCGGTTGGCTGCCATTTGAAGCTCTAACTAATTATGGATACGTGAGATAGCTGCGAACAGGCCGGAGTGAGGCTCGGCGCGGAGTGGTTACCGCAGGTCTTACCGGGCAGCAGTTTGGAGGCGGAGAGATCCCCAAATAGGCCTGCGGAGCTTTGTGTGCCATCGGAAGTGTGCCATGCGCCAGAGCGCTGCGCCATAATGGCGCAAATGGCACACCTTTTCGGCTAGACGGAGATGAATGAGTATCGCGTAAGCTTCTAATAGTAAGCTGCTTAGCGATATGATCACAGTATGGCACCGGCATTGCTTAGTAACCTGCGGATTCTTATATCCAGGAACCTTTTATGGCAAAAGTTATTGGTATTGATTTGGGAACGACGAACTCCTGCATGGCTGTTATGGAGGGGGGCGAGCCCAGCGTGCTCGAGAACTCCGAGGGGCGGCGTGTGACACCGTCCGTTGTGGCATTCACGAAGGGTGGCGAACGGCTGGTTGGAGATGCGGCCAAGCGGCAGGCGGTCACCAATTCCAAGAACACCATCTACTCCATCAAGCGATTCATGGGGCGCAAGTTCACCGAGGTGGAGGAGGAGCGTAAACGCGTGCCTTACAAGGTCGTTTCCGGCGCGAACGGAGATGTGGTGGTGGAGGTGGAGGTTGACGGCAAGCCCAAGCAATTCACGCCGGCAGAAATCTCGGCGATGGTATTGGGCAAGCTGAAGGCCGACGCTGAGATGCGGCTGGGTGAGAAGATCACGCAGGCCGTGATCACCGTGCCCGCTTATTTTAACGACTCGCAGCGGCAGGCTACCAAAGACGCCGGGCGCATTGCCGGCCTGGAGGTGCTGCGCATCATCAACGAGCCCACAGCGGCTTCGCTGGCCTATGGGCTCGACAAGAAGAAGGACGAGAAGATTGCTGTGTACGACCTGGGTGGCGGCACATTCGATATATCCGTGCTGGAAATCGGCGAAGGTGTCTTCGAGGTGAAGGCCACCAATGGCGACACCCACCTGGGCGGCGACGATTGGGATGGCCGGATTATGGATTGGATCCTGGACGAGTTCAAGAAGGAGAACGGTATGGACCTGCGCAAGCAGGCGGACGCGCTCCAGCGCATCAAAGAGGAATCCGAGAAGGCCAAGATAGCGCTCTCCAGTTCGCAGGTCTATGAGATCAACCTGCCCTTCATCACGGCGGACGCCAGCGGACCGAAGCACATCAGCATGAAGCTGACGCGCTCGAAGATGGAGCAGCTTTGCGATGACCTGTTCGAACGCACCATCACCCCGGTGAGGAACTGCCTGCGCGACGCAGACATTCCGGCTGAGAAGATTGACGAGCTAGTCCTGGTCGGCGGCATGACGCGCATGCCCAAGGTTGTGGACACCGCGCACGGGCTTGTGAACAAGACCCCGCACCAGGGTGTTAACCCGGACGAGGTGGTTGCCGTCGGTGCAGCCATTCAGGCCGGCGTGCTCAAAGGCGAGGTCAAGGACGTGCTGCTGCTCGACGTGACGCCGCTGTCCCTGGGCATTGAGACTCTGGGTGGCGTGTTCACCCGGCTGATCGAGCGCAATACCACGATCCCGACCCGCAAGTCGGAGATATTCTCCACCGCTTCGGATAATCAGCCGGGGGTGGAAATCCATGTCCTCCAGGGCGAACGCCAACTGGCACGGGACAACAAGACCATCGGCAAGTTCCATCTGACCGACATCCCGCCCGCCCCGCGCGGCATGCCGCAGATCGAAGTCACTTTCGACATTGACGCCAACGGCATCCTGCATGTCAGCGCCAAGGACCTGGGCACCGGCAAAGAGCAGAAGATCACCATCACGGCCAGCAGCGGCCTCAGCAAGGACGAGATCGAGCGCATGCGCAAGGACGCCGAGTCCCATGCCGATGACGACAAGAAGCGCCGTGAGGAGATCGAACAGCGCAACGAGGCCGACAACGCGGTGTATCGCTCCGAGAAGATGCTCAAGGAGAACGCGGATAAGATTGCCGGCAACGACAAGAGCAAGATCGAGGATGCGATCAAGGAAGTGAAAGAGGCTTTGAAGGGCGGGGAGATTTCCGCTATCCGCTCGGCGAGCGAGAAGCTCAACGAGGCCTGGCAGGCGGTGTCTGCCGAGCTTTACAAAGCGGCATCTGAAAAGGCGCGCGCTGACAAGGCACAGGGCCAACCCAGCCCGGAGCCCGGCGGTGAAGCCAAGGGCGGCGACAAGAAAGGCAAGGACGAGGGGCCGATCATTGACGCCGAAGTGGTGGACGATAAGAAATAGGGCGCATGGCGAGCCAAAGGTGGCTCGCCCAACGGATTTGAAACTTTCCCCCGTGGGTGCGGTGGAATTTTGCCTTAACGAAACGAAACAACAACAAACAACAGATAGACACACTATGGCATTGAACGTAAAACCTCTCGGCGACCGGGTTCTGGTTGAGCCCGTCGAAGAGAAAGAAGTGAAGAAGGGCGGAATCATTATCCCGGACACCGCGAAAGAGAAGCCGCAGGAAGGCATCGTCCGCGCGCTGGGAACAGGCAAGACTGACGACGACGGCAAGAAAGTTCCGTTCGAAGTCAAAGTCGGCGACCGCGTGCTGGTCAGCAAGTACGGCGGCACCGAAATCAAGCTCGACGGCAAGGAGTTCAAGCTCCTCAACGGGGACGACCTGCTGGCGATCCTCGACTGAACACTCAACACACAACGAAATACGATTAACTAGATATTATGGCAGCTAAACAATTGATCTTTGATGAAGCCGCACGGCAGGCCATCATGCGCGGAGTGAGCAAGCTCTCCCGGGCAGTGACCGCCACACTTGGGCCCAAGGGCCGCAACGTCGTGCTGGACAAGAAATTCGGCTCCCCCACTGTAACCAAGGACGGCGTAACCGTCGCCAAGGAAATCGAGCTGGAGGATGCTTATGAAAACATGGGCGCCCAGATGGTGCGCGAAGTCGCCAGCAAGACCAGCGACGCCGCGGGCGACGGCACTACCACCGCGACTGTGTTGGCCGAGGCGATTTATCGCGAGGGCCTGAAGTTCGTGACCGCCGGCGGGAACCCCATCGGCATTCAGCGCGGGATCGGCAAGGCCGTTGAGGCTGCCGTCGCGCACCTCGACAAGATCGCCAAGAAGGTGAAGGACAAAGAGGAAATCAAGCAGGTCGCCACCGTTTCTGCCAACTGGGACACCACCATTGGCGAGATCATCGCCGATGCGATGGACAAGGTTGGCAAAGACGGCACCATCACGGTGGAGGAAGCCAAGTCCATCGAGACCACGCTCGAAGTGGTCGAAGGCATGCAGTTCGACAAGGGGTATCTCTCGCCCTATTTCGTCACCAATGCCGAGACGATGGAAGCCAAGATGGAAGACGCTTACATCCTCCTCTACGAAAAGAAGATCAGCAGCCTCAAGGACATGCTGCCGCTGCTCGAAAAGGTCGCCAAGGTCGGCAAGCCGATGTTGATCATCGCTGAAGACCTCGAAGGCGAAGCGCTGGCCACCCTCGTGGTCAACAAGCTGCGCGGCACGCTCAACATCGTTGCCGTGAAAGCCCCGGGCTTCGGTGATCGCCGCAAGGCCATGTGCGAAGACATCGCCATCCTCACCGGCGCCAAGTTCATCAGCGAAGACCTCGGCCTCAAGCTCGAGAGCGTTGAACTCAACGACCTCGGCCGTGCCAAGAGCATCGTCGTGGACAAGGAGAACACCACCATCGTCGAAGGCGGCGGCAAGAGCTCGGACATCCAGGGCCGCGTGAACCAGATCCGCCGTCAGATCGAGGAAACCACCTCGGACTATGACCGCGAGAAGCTGCAGGAACGCCTGGCCAAGCTCGCCGGTGGCGTAGCCGTCATCAACGTCGGCGCCGCGACTGAGAGCGAGATGAAGGAGAAGAAGGCCCGCGTCGAGGACGCCCTGCACGCGACCCGCGCAGCCGTCGAAGAGGGCATCGTCCCTGGCGGCGGCGTGGCACTGATCCGCTGCCTCGAAGCCATTGACAAGGTCAAAGGCTCCAACGAAGACGAGCGCATCGGCGTGGACATCGTCAAGCGCGCCATTGAGTTCCCGACGCGCGAACTCGCCAACAACGCCGGGGTCGAAGGCTCCGTCGTCGTCGAGGAAGTCAAGAAGCGCAAGGGCAACGAGGGTTACAACGTGGCGGACAACACCTACGAAGACCTCGTGAAGGCCGGCGTAGTGGACCCCAAGAAGGTCACGCGCACCGCGCTGCAGAACGCCGCGTCCATCGCCGGCCTGCTCCTCACCACGGAATGCCTCATCACCGAGGTTCCGGAGAAGGACAAGAAGACCCCGATGCCGGGCGGTCATGGCGGCGGCGGCATGGGCGACATGGATTATTAACCCATTCGCGGCGATGGCCATAGGACAAGCGTCTCGCTTGTCCAGCCTGCCGCGGTTCGTGGGGAAACAGGGAAAGATCGAGCGAGGTTGGCGTGAGCCAACCTCGCTTTTGCTTCTTTACAAAAGCATGACAATCCTTGGGCTTGCGGCTGGGTAGGGTGGGGCCAGAATAGATGCCGCGATCCGTGAGCAGTCTGCGTCCAGCGCGAAGACCGGGTTTTATCTGGCAGGCAGGGTTGATCCTGCTGCCGGTTGTCATTATCGCGGTGGTGGCACTGCAGGCGATCATTGAGAACCGGACGGCGGTGGAGCGAGAGGGACGGCGTCAGGCCGAGGAAGTGGCGCGGCAATTCGGCAAGGAACTGGAACGGCCATGGGGCAGCTTCCTGATGCAGCAGGACCGGTATTCGCAGCGATGGTGTGATTGGCTGGCCTACATGGTGGGGGGCTGGCCCGGTGCCGGACGGCGTGTGCAAATGGAGTCTGAGGCGTCCCACTTCCCGACGCTTGACCCCGTGGCCGAGTTGGCGGAATGGCAGGCGCAGTATCCTGGCTTGCGGTCCGAGGAGGTGTTTCCTGACAGCTTCCGGCTCACCCCGGAAGGGCGGTTGCAGGGAGGGCTGGAGCTGAACCCGGCACCACAGCCGCCGCCCTGGTTCACAGGGCTTTCCCCGGCGCAGCGTGCGGCTTGGGATGCGTTGAAAGCGGCGGCATCTCCCGGGTCAAGCGTTGGAGTTGGAGAAATTGAGCAGCGCGTCGCGCAGTTTCAGGAAACCAGCCCCGATCACGAGGCGGAGCTTAACGCCGCGTTTATTGGCCTTCGCGCCCAGTTGGCGGCACTGGCGCCGGCGGAGGCTGTGGCTGAGGCGCTCCGATTCGCTCAGCAAAACCCAGAGACGCTATCCGACGCGGGTCTGCCTCTGGCAAACATGGCGTTTGGCGAGGCGTTACGCTACGGGCGCGCGGCGGGGCCATCCCAGGCGTTATGGGAAGCCATTCCCGGCCAAGTGCTGCGCGCGCCCAGTCCGCTGGTTCCGGCATTCCTGGATCAACTGGAGCAGATCGCCGGCACGAACAAGACGCTATCCGCGGGTGTTGCGGCCTGGCGCACCCTCTGGAACGCCCGCCTCAAGCTGCACGACCTCGCAGAAGCAGTCCGGCAGAGCGGAAAGCTGCGGGGCCTCACAACGGCCAACTTTTGGATCGAGCACGACGAAGCGCGCTGGCTGTGCATCCTCAACCCGGAGCATAGCCTGGCGTCGGGACCACTTGGCGGGGGCTTGGCGGACTCTACCAATGAGCTTTGGACAGAGGTGCGGTTTGTTCCCAAGGCAGTCGCCGAGCAGGCGTTGGTGCGCGCGTTGGAGAACTCGGAGGTCAAACTGCCCGGCTATCTCGGCATTGCGTCGTGGCTGGAAGGCGAGCCGCTGACTCTGCCGGAGCGCTGGTCCCCTGGCCGGGATACTAACTCCGCATCGCCATTCCTGGCCGAGGCGAACGGCGCGCTTTCCAACCCCGGGAAGCTGCGCAAGCGCACGGGAGAGCCGGACGGTGAATCGGAAGGATTGCCGAGCCGCCCGCGTTTCGTGCTGCAACTTTACATGGCCAACCAGGCGCTGTTGTTCTCCTCGTATCGGCGTCGTGCGCTGCTGCTGGGCGGGCTGGTGGCGGCTTCGGCATTTGCCGCACTGATTGGAGTGTTCGCTTCCTGGCAGGCGTTCCAGCGCCAACTGCGACTGAGCGAGCTGAAGAGCAATTTCGTCTCCAGCGTCTCGCACGAATTGCGGGCGCCTATCGCGTCGGTGCGGCTGATGGCGGAGAGCCTTGAGCGTGGCAAGGTCTTGGAGGCGCCGAAGCAGCACGAGTACTTCCGCTTCATCGTCCAGGAATGCCGCCGCCTGTCGGGCTTGATCGAGAACGTGCTCGACTTCTCGCGCATCGAGCAGGGCCGCAAGCAGTATGATTTCGAGCCAACCGACCTGGTGGCCCTGACGCAGCAGACGGTGAAGCTGATGGAGACCTACGCCGCTGAGCGCGGGGTGAATCTCCAGCTACAGCTCAGCCCCGGGCAATCCCCCGGCGTCCCTCTACCCTCGACTCTTAATCCTCAGCCCTCAGCCGATGGCAAAGCCCTCCAGCAGGCGCTGGTCAACCTGATTGATAATGCGCTGAAGCATTCGCCCAAGGGTGAGACGGTGACGGTAGGATTGGAAGTTAGAGATCAGAGGTCAGAAGACCTGCCCCATGCAACATGCAGCCCGCGTGACGCGACACCCGTCCACCTCTGGGTCGAAGACCATGGCGAGGGGATACCTGCGGAGGAGCAGGAGAAGATATTCGAGCGGTTCTACCGGCGCGGCTCGGAGTTGCGGCGACAGACCCAGGGAGTGGGGATTGGGCTGAGCATTGTGAAGCATATCGTCGAAGCGCACGGCGGGCGTGTGATTGTCCGCAGCGCGCCAGGGCAGGGGAGCCGGTTTACGATTGAACTGCCAGTCACCCTATGGAACGGATCCTGATTATCGAAGATGAATTGCCCATGCGCACCGCCCTCCAGGACGTGCTGGCCGCGGAAGGCTATCGCGTCTTGACGGCGCCTGATGGCGAGAGCGGCTTGCGGCGGGCCGTTGACGAGAAGCCCGACCTCATCCTGCTGGACATCATGATGCCCAGGCTGGATGGCTACGCGGTGTGTACTGAGCTTCGCCGGCTGTCGAACCCTGTGCCGATCCTGATGCTCACGGCCAAGGGGCAGGTGGAGGACCGCGTGCAGGGTTTGGATGTGGGCGCGGATGATTACCTGGTAAAGCCGTTCAGCACGGAGGAGTTGCTCGCCCGCGTGCGCGCCGTGCTGCGCCGGTCGCAGCGCCAGACGAAGGCGCCCACCAAGCTCGTGCTCGGCGAGGCGACGATTGATTTGGCGAAGCAAACCGCTGTGCGCGGACGCAAGCCGCTCCACCTGACGGCGAAGGAATTCGCCATGCTGCGGCTGATGGCGGAGACGCCGGGCGAGCCGGTATCGCGCGAACGATTTCTGGACGTGGTCTGGGGCTACACGGCTTTCCCGACCACGCGCACGGTGGACAACCACATCGCCAGCCTGCGGGGCAAGCTCGAGCATGATCCCGATGCGCCTCGCTGGCTTAAGACGGTTCATGGGATCGGCTATCGCCTGGAAACCACGGCGCACAAACCGGCCCGTATAGGGTGATTACCCCATGTCTGGGTTTAGGGGAGGATGCTATGTACAGGGAGAGTGACTACCAGTATGGAAAGCGCTCGTCATTCTCGACCGACCGTACTTTACGTTGAGGACAGCGCCGATGATTTTGTGTTGCTCAAGCTGGCTAGCAGGAAATGTGGCACGCCCTTTTCCCTGCACCACGCCGAAGATGGCGACCAAGCAATCGGCTACCTCAGCGGCACTGGTGCGTACGCGAATCGGGAGGAATACCCGTTTCCGGATTTGGTGCTGCTCGATCTGAAGATGCCCCGCCTGGATGGGTTCGAGGTGCTCCAGTGGATTCGGGCGAATCCTGATACCAAGAGTGTGCCCGTGGTTGTTCTGGCGGGCTCCGCCTTCCGCGCCGATGTCCGCCGCGCCCTGGAACTGGGCGCGAACTCTTACGCTACCAAGCCTGCCAAGTTCGCCGAGCTTGAAGTCCTGGTTGACCAGATCGCCGACGTCTGGCTGGCGCGGCAGAAGGTTCCCGGCTGAGGGCTGCCCGCGCTACGGGAGATACTGAGCGCGGTAGAACCGGTCCGCAAACCCGCTGGCGTTCGTGTCGGTAAAGGTAAACGGTGAGACATTTGTCTGCAGCGGCGTCCAATCACGCAGGTTGGTGGACGCTGACACGGCATAATTGTAACTGGGCACGCCCGCCAGGCTGAACTGGAACTTGCCACGGGAAAGGAACCCCGCTCCGCTGAGAGTGGGCGCGGCAGTGAGGTAAACCGACAGGACAGCGGGGGCGCTGTTAGTCGAGCCCGCCAGATTTGTGATCACCGCCGTGTAGGTGCCGGCCTGGCTGAGCGAGACATTGGTCAGCAGCAAGGAGGTGGACGTGGCCCCCGAGAGGTTCGTGCTATTGAAGCGCCACTGGTAAGCGAGCGGCGGGGTGCCGTTAGCCGCCACGGTAAAGGAGAGGTTTTTGCCCGTAAGGGCGACTTGACTCGATGGCTGTAAAGTGATCGTCGGCGGCACGGACTGTGGCACGATCTCACCCGTGTTCAGGATGGTGGCCGCGTAAGTGCCGGCAGGAAAGCCAGCAGGGCTGGCGAACGATACTTGCGCGATTTGCCCGGCAGCGAGTCCAGAGCTGCTCGCGCCGAACACCACCTGGTCCGGGCCACCGCCGGTGATCGAGCCGTTCCAATTGGTCACCGTCAGCGCAGTGGAAGCCGTCCAGCCTGCGCCCCCGCTGGCTGCAAACTTGAGGACGCTCGCGCCGGTGCCAAGGTCAAGGACCGAGTTAGCGGTCAGTTTTAGTGTGCCGAGCTGCTCGCTGAACCCGGCGGTTTGGAACGTCCCGCCAGCCAACGTCATCGGCACGGTGTCGCCGATCTGGTTGGCCGCAGCCAATTGCAGCGTCCCGCCGAAGTTGATGATCAAGCTCCCATTGGCGATCGCCGTCACGCCTGCTGTCTTGCTGAGCTTCAGTATGCCCGCGCTCACGGTGGTATTGCCGTTGGCGTTAGCACTGCCGTAGGTGTTCGCGGTCGTCCCTCCCAAAACCAAGGTGCCCGGGCCAGTCTTCGTCAGCCCGCCGGTATTTGTCAGCACGCCCGAGAAGGTCGTCACGCCGTTGCTCACGGCGATCATCCGGGACGGGAGGGCATTTGAGTTCACGTTGATGGGGCCACTGAAGGTCAAATTGCCCCCTGAGCCGATGTTGAAGTTGGTGGCCTTTAGCGACAGGTAGTTGGCCAGCGTGTGCGCGGTCGAATCCGCCGACTGGAGAGTGACGATGTTGGCTCCGGTCTGGTCGCCGACTTCAAGTCGTCCAGTGCTGAGAGCCGTATCGTTGCCGAGTGCCAGGGTGCCTTCGTTCAGCGTGAAATATCCACCGCTGCTGCTGGCCCCGTTATAGACGGCGGTGCCTGGCCCCCATTTGTCCGGCGACCCCGTTCCGACGAACGGCGTGTTGAATACAGCGGTGCATCCTGCCGCCACGTAATTGCTGTAGTAGGCGCCCGTACCCCTAAAGCTGAGCTGCCCGCCCGTGAAGGTCAGCGTGCCATATTGCACCAGCAGGTTGTTCACCGTCTGGGTAGAGGCCACGGTTACCGTGTATGACCCCGTGGCGTCCGATCCGGCGGAGAAAATCGCGTTGGTTCCCACCCAGGGGCCAGTATAGATGCCGCCATTCGGATCGGCCGTCCAGTTGGTGGAGGTTGTGTCCCACGTGCCGCTCGGGGCCGCGCCGGCGCCAAGATTCGGGCCGTTCATGTCCCAATAGGGCCCGCCCGAATTGGTGGTGCCGTTGAGCAGCGCCATGAAGTGAGTCCAGTTCCAGTATGGCCCAGGGTCGGTGTGGTTGTTGCAGGTGGTGTTAATCTGGGGCCAGTTCGTTGCCATCCAGGCGGTCCAGGTGGGATTCTGCCATTCGTCGTGGCCGATGATATGGTTGCGGTCCTTGGCGATGCCATACTTGTTGCAGAGGTAGCGTTGCAGCCCGGCGGATGCCTGGTACATCGCTTCAGAATACCAAGCGGGCGTGCTGACAAAGCCCTCATGTTCGGTGCCGAACATGTACTCGTTCCAACACACCACGTGCCAAGCGTAGTCGGATTCGCGCACCGATTGGGTGATGTCACCAGCCACCGGGTCATTGGGATGGTTCTCCACATCGCCCAGGTTGTCGCTGCCGTTCTGTAAGCCGTTGATGAGGTAATACACGCTCGCGTCCACGTTATAGACCCCATTGGTGTCTTTGTCGCAACGGTTGAGATAGGAGATGCTGTCCAGGTAATACCCCTCCATGTCATGGATGACACAGAAAGAGTGGCCGTAGCCCGATGTGTAATACTTCACGCAGGCCGGCGGATTCCAATGGGCGGGAGGGTAATCGGGCTGCGCGCAGGCAGCCATGATAATGCCGAACAAGGCGACCGCACCGGCCGCGCTTAGCCTGGCGTGCATCGGGATTGGGTCAAGCTTGTGGGGCGGGGAGGTACGAGGATTCCTTAGCATGGGGATACTCCAGTTCGAGGCAGGCGCATAGCTCGGGCAATATTCTCCAGCCGCCTTTGCTCTGGCCGCACCCCATTCCGACTTCTCCGCGCGCTGCGGTGACGAGAGACGACTGGCTTACGGCTCCCATCGTAACCTGCCGGCGTAGTGATTGTCAACGGCCCATCTGCGGCGCGGCGCATCTGGATGCCGCTGCCTCGGGAATGCCTGGCCCAGCTCGTAGGCCCCTGCTGCCTGAGAGCTGCGCTTCTAAGTTGCCCCTCGCGGCGTTTCCTGGGGGGCAGCACTAAGTCTCAGAACAAGACAGTACCTGACGCCAACACCAACAGGACCGCTGCCGTTAGCGCAGCCGCCGGTTAGGCAGCCAGCGCTCCCCCCTGCGGCCACCGTGCTTCCCCGGCGTTATCCACGCCCTTATCACACAAGAGTTCCTGACGGGCAGGTTGTCCATTCCTCCCGCGAGGCAGCAGAATATGCGGCCATCCAGTGGATTAATCCATCTTACCTTTCTCCTTTGCTGAAGCACAATAAATGGTGAGTGTTTGCCAAACCATGTTGAGAATTCCGGGTTGATATGACGGAATCTCGTCGCAGCATAACGGGAAATCGTTGGGTGTAACGGCGCATCGTCGGCAGTAGCCATGGAGCAGGCGGGTGGGCAGCCCGCCCGATGGACAAGCTTATGATGGAAATACAACGCACGATTAAATACGACGCGGACCGGGTCAAAGGCTTCGGCAGAGAAGTGATGAGCGTCCCGGGCTGCGAACAGTTGGAAAGCTGCATTCAATGCGGCACGTGTTCGGGAGTGTGCCCGCTGAGCATCTACATGGATTACACGCCGCGCCAGGTCATGGTGCTGACGCGCGGCGACTTCAAGAACGAAGTCCTCAAGAGCCATACCATCTGGTTGTGCGCCTCGTGCTACGCCTGCACGGTGGAATGCCCGCGCGAGATTCGCATCACCGACATCATGTATGAGCTCAAGCAACGGGCCATCCACGAGGGGATCTATCCGAAGCACTTCCCGATTCCGGTGCTGGCGCGCGAGTTCAGCGAGATGGTGAAGAAAAACGGGCGCATCACCGAGATGCTGCTGGTGATGAAGCTGTTCCTGAAGACGAACCCCTTCGCGGCCATGAGCAATTGGATGATGGGCATGGACCTGATGAAGACGGGCCGCCTGTCCTTCACTACAGAGAAAATCGAGTCCAACGGCGACATTGCCCGGATGCTGGATGCCACCGATGCCCCGAAAGGAGCCTGACCCATGAAGTATTCATACTTTCCCGGCTGTTCGCTCAAAGGCCTTGGCCGCGCCTATGAGGAATCATTGCTCCCGGTCATGAAGCACTTGGGCGTGGAGCTGCAGGAGTTGGCCGACTGGAACTGCTGCGGGGCGACCGCTTACATGGCAGTGGACGAAGCCAAAGCATGCGTCCTCGCCGCCCGCAATCTGGCGCTGGCGGAGAAGCAGGGAGACCTGCCCATTATGGCTCCCTGCGCAGCCTGCTACCTGGTGCTGAACAAGACCAAGCACTATTTCCACGATTACCCGAAGATGAAGGAGACGATAGACCGGGCGCTGGGAACGGTTGGCCTGCACTACAGCGGCGACACGCCGGTGCGCCATCCCCTGGACATCCTCCTCAACGACGTCGGCCTGGAAGCGCTGAAGCAGAAGGTGCGCAAGCCGTTGAAGGGCCTGAAGGTCGCGCCCTATTACGGCTGCCAGCTTGTTCGCCCATACGCGACGTTCGATGACCAATACAATCCCACAACGATGGACCGGCTGCTGGAAGCGCTGGGTGCCACTGTCGTCCGCTACCCGCTCAAGACCAAGTGTTGCGGCGGCAGCCTGACCGGCACGGTGCCCGAAGCGGGCATTCGCATGGTGTACATCCTCCTGAATGAAGCCAAGAAGCGCGGCGCCGATTGCCTGGCCACCGTCTGCCCGCTCTGCCAGTTCAACCTGGACGCCTATCACGCGCCGGTGACCGCACAGTACGGGCCGGTGGTGGTGCCGACAGTCTATTTCACGCAACTGATGGGCCTGGCGTTTGGCCTGCCAGAAAACGAGTTGGGTCTGAAGCGGGCGGCCATTCCCTTCAAGTGGCGTCCGGCCGCCTCAGAAACTCCGAAGCCCGTGGCAGCATGATTGCACCATAAAGCACTCGCATGAGCACCAACAACGAGAACGGTGAAGTTCGCATCGGCTTCTACATCTGCCACTGCGGGCACAATATCGCGGCTATGGTGGACTGCCCGGAGGTCGCCAAATACGTCGAGAAGTTGCCGGGTGTGGCCCTCTCGCGGGATTACAAATACATGTGCTCGGACCCGGGCCAGGAGCTGATTCAGAAGGACATCCAGGAGTTCAAGCTCAACCGCATTGTGGTGGCGTCCTGCTCGCCGCTGCTCCACGAGCACACCTTCCGCGGCGCGACCGAAGCCGCCGGGCTCAATCCCTTCTTCTTCCACATGGTGAACATCCGCGAGCACGACTCGTGGGTTCACACCGAGCGCGTGGAAGCTACCGACAAGGCCAAGGCCCTGGCCCGCGCCGCGGTCGAGCGCGTCGCGCACCATCGCGCGCTGGACGTAAAGAAGGTGCCCATCCACCCCGACGTGCTGGTCGTGGGCGGCGGCATCGCGGGCATTCACGCCGCGATGACCCTGGCAAACGCCGGCAAGAAAGTGTTCCTGGTTGAGCGCGAGCCCTCCATCGGCGGCCACATGGCGAAGTTCGATAAAACGTTCCCCACGCTCGACTGCGCGGCGTGCATCCTGACGCCGAAGATGTCCGCGGTCGGCTCCCACCCGAACATCACGCTTTGGAGCTACTCCGAAGTGACCAAGGTGGACGGCTACGTGGGCAATTTCACCGTCACCGTCAAACGCAAGCCGCGCTATGTGAACGAGGACCTTTGCACCGGCTGCCAGGAGTGCATCTCCAACTGCGTGTACAAGGAGCCGAAGTTCGCCGACGAGTTCAACGAGGGGCTGGGCAAGCGCAAGCCGATTTACATTCCGTTCCCGCAAGCCACACCCCAGATGGTGCTGATTGATCCGGAAGTCTGCCTCAACTTCAAGCGGGGCGTCCTCACCGATAAATGCAAGAAGACCTGTGTCGAGGCCTGCGGCGAGAAGAAGGCCATTACGTTCAAGCAGCAGGAGGAAATCAAGGAGATCAAGGTCGGCACCATTATCGTGGCAACGGGATTCCAGACCTTCGATGCCAAGCGCGTTCCCCAGTACGGCTACGGCGTGTTCCCGAATGTTTACACCTCGCTGGAAGTGGAGCGGCTGGTCAACGCCTCCGGCCCGACGGGCGGGGACGTCATTCTGCGCGACGGCAAGCACCCGAAAGCCATCGGCATCATCCATTGCGTGGGCTCGCGCGACAAGAAGACCAACCGCTGGTGCTCGCGCGTTTGCTGCATGTACTCGCTGAAGCTGGCCCACTTGCTCAAGGAGCACACCGAGGCGGAGATCTTCAACTTCTACATAGACATGCGGACGCCGGGCAAGAGCTACGAGGAGTTCTACGACAAGCTGCTCGAAGAAGGCGTGCAGTTCATCCGCGGTCGCGTGGGCGAAGTTACCGACTGGGCCATGACGCCCGAAGAGGAAGGCAAGCTGGTCATTCGCGTGGAGGACACGCTCGCCGGTTTTGTCCGGCGCATCCCCGTGGACATGGTGGTGCTCTCCACCGGTCTGGAGCCGCAGGCGGACGCGCAGGCCGTGCGGCGCATGTTCAACATGAGCTGTGGCAGCGAGGGCTTCTTCCTGGAGCGCCACCCGAAGCTGGCCCCGGTGAACACCTTCACCGACGGCATTTATCTCGCCGGGGCCTGCCAGGGCCCGCGCGACATCCCGGATACGGTGGCGCAGGCTGGAGCGGCTGCCGCCGAGGCGCTGGTGCTCATTGACACCGGCTACATCGAGCAAGAGCCCAACACGGCATACGTGCTGGAAGAGGAATGCTCCGGCTGCAAATCGTGCGTGCCCTTGTGTCCCTACACTGCGATCACCTTTGACGAGGCAAAGCAGAAGGCGGCCATCAATGAAGCGCTTTGCAAAGGCTGCGGCACGTGCGTCGCTTCTTGTCCCTCAGGCTCAATCGTACAAAGGCTCTTCGATGACGATGAGGTGTTCAGTGAAATCAAAGGAGTTCTAGCCTATGAGTAAAGAATGGAAGCCGCGCATCGTCGCGTTCTTCTGCAACTGGTGCACCTACACGGCGGCGGACCTCGCGGGCGTCTCACGCCTTAAGTATGCCGCCAATATCCGGGTGATCCGGCTGATGTGCTCGGGCAGGGTGGACCCCCAATTCGTCCTGGATGCACTGGCCAAAGGCGCCGACGGCGTGCTCATTGGCGGCTGCCACCCCGGCGACTGCCACTACGTGGAAGGCAACTACAAGCTGCTCCGGCGCTTCCAGATGCTCAAACGCATGCTCAAGGAGATGGGCATCGAGCACGAGCGCGTGCGACTGGAATGGATCTCGGCTGCCGAAGGCGAAAAGGTCAAGAGGGTAGTCAACGAAATGGTCGGGCAGATCCAGAAGCTCGGGCCGCTGGGCATGCCGCAGAAGTTCGAGGAGTGGGACAGGGAAATGGAACATTTCGCCGAGCACGTGGCCGCGGCGGAAACCGCGTCCGAGTGCGCTTGCGCCGAGCGCGGCCAGCCCGCTGCGCAGGCCAGGAAGTTGGAGGCCGCTCATGCCTAAACCCAAAGTAGCGTTTTATTGGTGCGCCTCGTGCGGAGGCTGTGAGGAGACGGTAGTTGACCTGGCCGAGGACATCCTCGGCGTGGTTGAGGCAGTGGACATCGTCCTGTGGCCCGTGGCGATGGACTTCAAGTACAAGGACATCGAGGCGATGCCGGACAAGTCCATCACCGCGACCCTGCTGAACGGCGCCATCCGTTCCACCGAACAGGAGGAGATGGCCCACCTGTTGCGGCGCAAGAGCCAGTTCCTGATCGCCTACGGGTCCTGTGCCGTCAGTGGCGGCATCCCCAGCCTGGCCAACCAGTTCCCGCTGGAGCAAATCCTCAAGTACAACTACGAGGATGCCCCGACTTTGGGCAACGGCGGCGAGAACCTCCGCCCGCAGTTGAAGTTCGGCGAGAATGGGCACGAGGTGTCGCTGCCCCAGCTTCATAACGTGGTCCGGGCATTGGACCAGGTCGTCGAAGTGGATTACTACGTGCCGGGCTGCCCGCCGACGCCGAACATCACCAAGGCAGCCATCACTGCGTTGCTGGAAGGCAAGCTGCCGCCCAAAGGCTCCGTTGTCGCGCCCGACATCGCCCTGTGCGACGAGTGCCCGCGCAAGAAGACCAAGCCCGCCAACCTCAGTTTCAGCGAGTTCAAGCGCCCGCACCAACTGCTCGCAGATCCCGAGCTGTGCTTCCTCGCCCAGGGTGTGATTTGCATGGGCCCGGCCACCAGGAGCGGTTGCGGTTCCCAATGTACTACCGGCAACATGCCGTGCACCGGCTGCTTCGGTCCCACCTCGCGCGTGCGCGACCAGGGCCTAAAGATCATGTCCTCGATCTGCGCCAATGTCGCGCCGAAGGAGGAAGGGGATATTGACCAGGTGCTAGCGGGGATACCAGACCCGATCGGCACCTTCTACCGCTATGGGCTGGCCAAGAGCATGCTGCGCCGCAAGGTGACTCTGCCGGCCAATGGAAAGTGATATGAACCCAGCTACCCAAGAAGCCTTCAACCAGGGCAACCTGCGCGCCAACGCCGCCTACCAGTCGGCCCGCCGCAACGTCACGATCAACCCGATCACCCGGCTCGAAGGCCACGGCAAGATTGACATCTTCCTCGACGACAAAGGCGACGTGGAGCGCGCCTACCTGCAAGTGCCCGAGCTGCGCGGCTTCGAGGTGTTCTCCATCGGCCGCCCGGCGGAGGACATGCCGCAAATCACCAGCCGCATCTGCGGCGTTTGCCCGACCGCCCATCACATGGCCTCAACCAAAGCATTGGACGACCTCTACAAGGTTGAGCCCACCTCGGCGGGACGCAAGATTCGCGAGCTGGTTTATAACACCTTCATGCTGGAGGACCATGCCCTGCATGTCTTCGTGCTCGGCGGACCTGATTTCATAGTGGGGCCGGAAGCCCCGCCCGAGCAGCGCAACATCGTGGGCGTGATCGGCAAGGTCGGCATCGAGGCGGGCAAGAAGGTCATCAGCAGCCGTCGGCGGCTGCGCGAGTTAATCGCCTACTTCGGCGGCAAGGTTGTGCACCCGGTGCTCGGCCTGCCCGGCGGCGTCAGCAAGGGCCTCAAAGCCGAGGACCTGCCCAGGTTCAAGCAGCTCGCCCAGGACGGCCTCGAGTTCGCCCTCTGGACGCTCGACGTCTTCAAGCAGATCGTCCTGGCCAACCCGGAATATGTGAAGCTGATCACCTCCGACGCCTTCACCCACAAGACCTGCTACATGGGCATGGTGGACGACCGGAACAAGGTGAACTTCTACGACGGCAAGATCCGCGTCGTGGATTGCGATGGCAAGGAAGTCTGCAAGTTCACCGCTCAGCAGTATCTGGATTATGTGGCCGAGCACACCGAACCGTGGAGCTACATGAAGTTCACCTACCTCAAGCCGCGGGGCTGGAAGGGTTTTGCTGAGGGGCCGGATACCAGCATCTACTCCGTGGCTCCGCTGGCGCGGCTGAACGTCGCCGATGGCATGGCCACTCCCAAGGCCCAGGCTGCCTGCGAGGAATTCTACAAGACCCTCGGCGGCAAGCCCGTGCATCACACCCTCGCCAACCATTGGGCGCGCGTCATTGAGATGGTCTATGCCGCAGAGCGCATGCAGGAGCTTGTCAACGACCCCGAGATCACCAGCCCCGAGGTGCGCCGGGTCCCGACTAACGTACCGAAGGTTGGCATGGGAGTGGTCGAGGCCCCGCGCGGTACGCTGTTCCACCACTACGAGACCGACGAGAAGGGCCTGATCCGCAAGGCCAACATGGTGGTAGCCACGGGCAACAACGCCGCCCGCATCGCCATGAGTGTCGAGCGCGCCGCCAAGGGCCTCATCAAAGGCGGCCACGTCACCGAGGGGTTGCTCAACAAGGTCGAGATGGCTTTCCGCGCCTACGATCCCTGCCTGGGCTGCGCGACCCACTCTCTCCCCGGCCACCTCCCGCTGCGGGTGAACATCTACGACCGCCAGCGCAACCTGGTCCAGCAATTGGTGCAGTCCTAAGATCGTTTGCGACCTCTAGCGGCTGGTTGCACCCGTCCCCTGTGAGCAGACGAACCGAATGCGCTTGCCACAAGCCCCTGTATTTTGCATAACTGCTGCGCGCTTCGGCGGAGACTTGCTCCCGCTCGCAGCGACTCAGAGGGCAGGAACGTTTCTTGGAGCCCGTCCCCTGTTGATCAAGCCGGAGGCCGATGAGGGCGTTTGAACAATTCTTCGAGGCGGCGACCGGGCACCAGCCCTACGACTACCAGCGGCGGCTGGCGGAGGGCGACGCGGTGCGATGCTGCCAATCGCAATTCATCAATGTTCCCGCCCGCCAGAGGAAGCCTTCAGTCGCTTCGGTCGAGAAAGGCAATATTGGCCGGCGAGACATGCAGCAGGAAGATTTCGTTCATGATTGCGGAACAGAACTACGGCGCACACTCCGCCCAGGGCAAAATGCGGCTGGTCCTTCCGGACACCTCTCTCCGCATCACCCACTTGGGTCCGGATTTCGCTCTTGTCGAATCCCCGCCCGACCATCCGCCCTGCGAAGCCTCCATTTCCCTCCAGGTGGACGACAGCCGGAGCCAGTGGCGGGTCCGGCTGCCGGACGGCCTTTCCAGGGGCTCGACACGCGTGGTCCTTGCCGTCAGCGAGCGGCCTGTGCCCGCCAGTGCAGCGTAATCGGTTGCGCACGGGTAGTGTGTCAAGGGGCGGCGCCCTTTCGGGCGCGGAATCTGACCGGGTCCTGGCAGGGGTCCAAGCCCTCGAGGGTGCGCCATTCTGGCACACCCAAGCCCCCAGGAACCATAAGTTCCTGCAATGTTCGTGGCCTGATCCTGGCCGAGGCTGGTGCGTGGCTCGTACCTGTCTCGTACGTGTCTCGCGCCTGTCTCGTACAAGGGGGGTCCTCAGCTAGCCTGAATTCGCCCTATTTCCTGGCATTTTCGGCGCCTGGACCCCAACCCATCATTAGTTATGCTTGCCCGAGCCGGCTGCGCCAATGTGGCTCTCGTTCCAAGCCGCGCCTCAGCCTGGTCGTTCCGGGTTCGGGGTTCGAGGTTCATCCTCCGCCGTTCAGAGGGCCGCCGACCGCCCATCGGGCCGGGTGCGAGAACAAAACACAACGGAGCGGAACCCCTGCAGGCGAGGATTTGCCCTGGGCCGTGTGGCCTCAAACACCGCATGGGCCAGAATCACTGAAGATGCGCTTGACAGAACCTCCTGTGTTTTGCATAACGGCTGCATGCTTGGGCGGAGACTTGCTCCCGCCCGCAGCGCCTCAGAGGGCAGGAACCTTTCTTGGAGCCCGCCCCCTGTTGATAGAGCCGGAGGCCGACGATGACGTTTGAACAATTCTTCGAGGCGGCGACGGGGCACGAGCCCTACAACTACCAGCGGCGGCTGGCGGTGGGCGACGGGGGTGGACCACGCCCCTGCCAATCGCAAGTCATCAACATCCCCACCGGCCCCGGCAAGACACTGATGGTGCGCCCCCAACGAATCCCGCCTATTGCCCCGGTTGAGGGAGGACTGTCCGTAAAGGACCCCATTACGGGGCGGGAGAAATGCTCTTGCCTGTCGGCCATCAACCCGCGCGACCGGCGCTTGCTCGTGAGCACGGCAGCCCGGGAATCCGAACCAGCTCCCGCATGAACGGCGGCCCAAACACCCAAACGCAGGCCCGCGAGTTCTTCCACGCGCACTATCAGCGCCTCCGTTCGCAGGGGCCGATGTGGTGGATGGGGCGGATGTATGATGACGTGATAGCTGGCCACTATCCGCGGTTGGTAGATCTTCCGACCGGGGCCGGTAAGACTGAATTGGTCGTAATCTGGCTTCTCGCATTAGCTTGGTCTGGAACCAACCGCGCGGGATGCCTGCCCGTGCCAAGGCGCTTGGTCTGGGTCGTCAATCGCCGCGTGCTCGTACAGCAGGTGTTCGCCATAGCCGAAGAATTGCGCGGGAAGCTGACGGCAAGCGCCTTCCCCGAGCTAAGCGCGGTGCGCGACGGATTGCGCGCGGTGAGCGGAAATGGCGAGGCATTCTTCGACGTGGTTCAGTTGCGCGGCCAGATTGTGGCCAACCGCGATTGGGCAATTCGGCCCACCGTGCCGCAACTCATCATCGGAACCGTGGATCAAATCGGCAGTCGCCTGCTTTTCCAAGGCTACGGCCTTGGAAAGTGGGGACGCCCGCAACAGGCCGGTTTGCTCGGCGTGGATTCATGGGTCGCTGTGGACGAAGCGCACTTGGTTCCGGCATTCGTGCTCACCTGGCGGCAACTCTGGGAACGCTGCGCCTCGCCTGTAGAACATCTGCTTCCGCCCCTCGACGCGATCTTCCGGCGGCTTCCGTTTTGGCTCACTGAGCTTTCTGCAACGCCGGGCTTGCCTCCGCCCTCCAGGGAACGGCCGTTCAGCCTGACCGAGGAGGAAGACACCGATCCGGCCATTGCCGACCGGGTTCTTGCATTGGCCAAGAGGCGGGTTCAGGTGGAGTGGTTGCCAAAGGGCGAAAAGCCGAAGGAAGTTCTCACCCAAAAACTCGCCGCAGCCGCCGTCGCTTCCAAAGCTGCGCGCATTGCAATCTTCGTGCGTGCAGTTGGAGTTGCCAATGCGATCGCTGCCGGACTCGAGAAGGAGGGCATCAAGGAAGACCGCATTTGCAAGATTACCGGGCGCATCCGCGGCTATGAACGGGACCGTCTCTCGGAGCAAGCATCCTTTAATGCGTTTCGTTCGGAGAGGGCAACAGACGCCGCAGAAGGCGGACGCTACTTCCTTGTCGGCACCGCAGCGGCAGAAGTAGGTCTCGATGCCGACGCCGATGTCATTCTGTGTGATTTCACCTCGCTGCCGACGTTGCTCCAGCGACTCGGCAGGCTGGACCGCCGCGGCGTTCTGAGCCGCCGCCATGCGGACAATAATGGCGAGCCGCCAACGATGCGCGTCTTCGCATCGCGGGAGGGAACGCCCCCGAAAATTCAGAGCCAGCTTTCCAAGCTCACCGCCGCTCTAAAAGCCGATACCGCTCCCTGGTCGGCCAAGTTGATGGCGGGCGCGCATTGGTTCGCCGCAGGCAAAGGGAAAGACGAGAAAGCCGACGAAGCCAAACAGAGCAGCGACGAAGCGAAGGAAGCAAAGACCTCGAAAGGCCAGACCACCCCCCTTATCGAGGCGGCGACTTGGAGTGTCCTCAATCCGACGGACGGCGTCTGCACACCGCCGAAAGATTGGCTGGCGCATGACCTCGCCCGCATCGCTGCCGGCCCGGTTGTCGTGCCGCCCGTGACCGATGCGGTGCTGGACTACTTCAGCGCAACCACCGATGCGCGCAGCCCGCATCTCTCTCCTCACCCGTTCCTCTACGGTTTGACGGAGGATGACGAAGGCACGCCCTTGGTCCGTGTCGTCTTCCGGCTTGAGGTGGAGGCGTTGCGACAAACCGCTGCTGACGAAGACGACACCGAGACGCCGGACGCCGCCGCCGAACTGTTGGAAATCTTTGATCGCTTCCCGCCGCTGCGCGCCGAATTCCATCAGGTGAGCCTTTCCACTCTCAGGGAATGGCTCGCTTCACCGGAGGCGGAGAGGCACCCGTTCATCTATCGCGACCGTGACCAGTGGCGCGCCAAGTCTGCCGGTGAATCGCCTGCTGATGCCAAAGCTGCACTCGGACCGGACGGCACACTGGTCTTGCCAGCAAGCGTCCTGATGCACGAGCGGTGCAAGAAACTGTTAGAAGGCTGCGAGCAAGCCGGCGGCAAGCACACCGCCATCAGCGATGTCTTCGATGGTGTTTCGGACCCGAAGCGGGCGCGCTATCTTCGCACCATCGAGCCATAGGACGGACTCTCTGGCGGGAAAGGCGCTTGGCTGTGGAATCTTGAGGGCGACGAGAACGAGGAACCAGCTCCGCCTGCGAAACCGGATGGCTTCCAGCAGCGGCTCAGGAAAGAACTCCGCATTGGCGGAAAGGCGTTTGTCTTCCGTTACTTCCGCCCGGCGGACACCCAGAGCGGCTTGCAGTTTCTGGACGACCACGACGGCGCACCCGGCCACCTGTCGCGAGCGAGAGACGCAGCAACGCGCCTCGCGGAAGCCATCGCGCCGGGTGGCAGCTTTCTCCGAACGCTGCTCTCCGATGCCGCGCATTATCACGACGAAGGGAAACGCTTTCCGAAATGGCAGCGCGCCTTCGGCGGTCAGAAAGCCAGCCGTCCACTCGCCAAGCTGCATCCCGAATTGAAAAAGCCTGCGCCGCTCGGAGGCTTCCGCCACGAGTGGGAATCACTCCGGCAACTCGCGTGCAACGGCCCAATGCCCCCGGCTGACTTGCCAGCAGAGGCACAGGCGCTCTGGCGCGAGCTGTTCCTCCACCTCGTCGGCGTGCATCACGGCCATCTCCGGCCTTCCATCATTGATGACGGCCTCAATCCCGAGTTCGAAGCCGGGAAACAAAACCCGCTGCGCCTCGAAGCCGCCGAGCGCTTTGCGCGCCTCCAGCGTCAACTTGGCCGCTGGCGGCTCGCCTACCTGGAGGCCCTGCTGAAAACCGCTGACGCCGAAGGCAGCCGCGACATCACCGCAGAGGAAGAGGATGGAAACTGACACCACACTCCTGCTCGATTTGGACGAGCGAAACCTTGCCCACTTCCTCTCCGCCCTCGCGCTCGCCGCGCTCGCCCGGCGTGTGCGAGTCCAAGACAGCACCATCAAAACCATCGAATCCCGCCGCTGCTGGTGGCCAAATCCGGGAGACTTCGCCATTCAGACCGAGCTTCCCGCCGAGCAATTTGGCCCGCTGCTTTTCACCGCAGTGCACGACTTCCTGAAAGCGATGAAGTGGCATCCGGGCCTCGGCGGCCCGGCTTATGGCATCCTCGTGAGTGGCAGAGAAATCGGTGTGAACCCGTTCATCGCGCTGTCTGGCGAGCCAGGAGATAATACACCGCTGAAAGGATTCAGCGCGCGGGTGCTTCCGGGCGCAACATTACCGGAACAACTGGCGAAGTTGCAGGCGCCTGGTAGTTGCCCCGACTGGTTGAACCAACTCAACCGCGGGGCCGGTAGTTGGGGCTTCGATTCGCGCGTAAACATGCATGCCAGCGATGCCGGCATTTCATCCGACGCAGAAAACTCTGGGCACCTCGACCCGTTCTATCCAGCGGTCGAATTGCTCGGCCTCGCGGCTGCGGCGTTCTTTGTTCCCGCCCACGCATGGCAGGTGGAGACAAACGCCCTGCTCGCCTCCGCGTGGACTCAACCCGTCCCGCTGGCGATGGCGGCGCTCGCCACAACCGGGCGCATCCACGGCCTCCCTGCTCGCCGTTACAAATTCGCCTATCGCGGAGCCGCCCACGGCAAAGGCAGCGCTTACCACTTTTTTCCGCCAGCCACAATTCAACGATCAATACTATGAGCCAAGACCACAAACCATCACCTGAAGTCCAAGCCATTAACGATCACCTCGACGCCCTGCTCGGCATGGGCGTCCGCAAACCCGGCACCGCAGCAAAGCTGCCCGCCGTCGTCAAAATCACCGAAACGCTCGAACCTGCCGGAGGCAAAGAGTTCCCCGTCTTTCCGCCTTCTTACGCGGGAGAAGGAACAAACGCTCCGCCGGTTTATGATCTCAACGGCATCGAATGGGGCGAGGTGCTTCGCGAGAAGTCGGCCAAAGACGGCACCAAGCGTATAACACGTTACATCAAGCGCGCCCGGCACTGCACGATGGACTCGCCGCAGTCGCACGCCAACCGCACTGAGACTGCATTCCGCGACGACCCGGACTTGCGGGGCCTCGTGCCGCAAGCCGAGGCCAAGATTCCACGAAAACCCGAATTCACAGACCAATCGAACACCAATCTGCTCGCATTGCCGCATCGCATTGCCGATTTCCGCGTCCGTGCCTCAGACCAGAAAGACCCTGCTGAAAAGGCCATTAAAGCACTCGCCGGCGGCGACGCCTTACCGTTGCTGCGTTTCATGCCCACCAGCATCATCTTCGGCTTCTGGGACAGCCGTGCCGATGGCTATCAGCATAAGCACGCGCGCATTCTTCTCACGCGCATTGATGCGTTCGACGTAGTGCCGTGTGAGAAACGGTCCCTCTACACCGGCCCCTACTCCAAAGACGAGTGCGCCTCAGTCGTGCTCGGAAACGAAAACCTCGCCCAAGAACTCTCCGAATACGATGCCAAGGCGGCGGATGACGACGAGAAGGCCAAGGCGGGCAAGGAGGCCAAGAAGTGGGCGGACAAGATGGCCGAGCGCGGCTTCAGCAACGCCCTCGGCACCGGGCTCGGCGGAGTCTTTGCCGAGCGCATCGAGCGGCTCGCGCTTATTTCGCTCACAGACATTGCGAGCATCTTTTGCCTGAAGTCGCCGGAAGGGTCAGCCAGACAAAAGTCGGGTATTGGAAAGCCAGAACCGGACAAAGACCTGACTAACGCCGCCCGCCGGTATTTGCTCGCGCTTGCTCTGCTAGCGGAAAGCCATCCGCGCTCCGCAGGCAGCTATCGCCTGCGCTCCGGGTGTGAATTGCTTCCGCTGGAGAAGAAAATCGAGCTGCTCGGTGCTGGCAATGCCACCAAGGAAGCCGATGCGCTCAAAGCACTGTGTGGCGACCGCGCGTTGCTGATAGAGGTCGCCAAAGCGGCGCACAAGGATTTGCAAATTCCCACGACCCCTGGAGCCGCCATTTTTGAGTCCACAGCGGCAAGCCTAAAGGGCGAACTGGAGAAGGGCGGAAAGGGGAAGAAGGGAAAAGGCACTGCTGGCAAACCGAAGAAGGAGGCCAGTGACACCACCGCCACAGAGGAGGCACCTGCTAGCGGAGAGGAAATGAAAACGGAGCACCAATCGGACTGACGCCCATGCCAAGTCTGACCATCCAGTGCCGCTACATCGCGCACAGCTACACCGGGGTGCGGCAAGACCGACGCCTGCGGGATGAACTCGACTGGCCGCCTGCCCCGGCGCGGCTGCATCAGGCGTTCATCGCTTCGACACTGGCGAACCTGCCCGAATCGCGGCGCAGCGATTTCGCGGACAAGACGCTCGATGCCCTGTGCTGGCTGGAAACGCTACAGCCCCCCGACATCATCGCCAGCAGGCTGGCCGATGACAGCAGTTATCGCCGCGCCCTCAAGGTGGCGATGCCGCACAACAGCCCGTGGAAACCTGGCGAGTTCTCCAAGGAACATTCCGACCTCGCGCCCGTGTTGCGTGCCACGCCAGACCACGACGGCCCGTTGTCTGCCGCGTATCGCTGGACGGACGATGCACCGCAGTTTTCCCGCGGTGCGGAGCTTCACCTGCCAGCGCTGCGCGAAGCCGCCGCCAAGCTCCGCTACCTGGGCCGCGCCGAGGACTGCATGGAGTGTGAAGTTCACTGGCACGAGCGCGGAAATGAGGAACCTGTCAGCGACATGCTCGAAATCTGGCGGCCCTCATCTCAGGCGGAGGACGCCTGCCTTCTGACCGCTCGCCCTGAATCCACGAAGGAACTCATGGACGAGTTCCAAGCATCAACCAAGCGCATCGCGCGCGGCGCAAAACATCCAGCCCGGCTCTTCCTGCGCGAACAGAGTTACACCCGCGAAGCCGCCGAAGGGCTGCTGCCCGTTCATGCCGCGCTTTTCCAAATCCTTCGCGATACCGGCAACCCGGACGAACTCCCGGTCGTTTGCGACGCCATCAACGCCCATCGCTGGCGCTCCCCGCTCCGCGCCCTCGCGTGCAGAATCGCCAAGGAACCTGGCCGCTGGAACAAGCCGGACCTTGCCGAGGAGCTGATCTCCGGCCACGTGCCCGGCGGCGGACACACACAACAACCGCATATCGCTTTCGTCCCGCTGCCGTCATTGAGTTTCTCTGGAAAGGCTGACGGTCGTGTGCGCCGCTTCGCGCTTCTCGGCTATGCGGAACCCGGCAAAGCGTCGGACGCTGCGTCCATTTACCGCACTCTGACTGCTGCTCTTGACGGAGAGGAGATCGAACCCGACTACCGCCTTCAACTCATTGCCGACCCGGTTCGCCGCGACAAGGTCTGGCCGCTCTACGCACGCGCCAGCCGTTGCTGGGCCTCGGTTACACCACTGGTCATTGACCGCGGCTACAAAGTCCCCACGCGTGCGCCCGACGGCACTCCGCTATCCCGCAACGAGCGCCATCTACGCCGGCTGGCTGAGTGGACACAACTTGTTCGCTCCAGCCTGCGCCACATCCGCCTGCCGTCAGACCTTGTGGAAGCGTGCCAAATCCACCTGACGCCAAGCCCCCTGCTTCCTGCTACCGAACGCGCAGAACGTTACCGACCTAAAGAGGAGAGCGTTCCTTTCGTGCATGCGTGGATTGAGTTTTTGCGCCCTGTTCGCGGACCTTTGCTCGTGGGTGACCGCCGGTATTTCGGCCTCGGCCTGTTCGTTCCGGCGGGCGATGAGAATCAATGAACCTTTGGCATGGACTTGACTGGCCGAATTGAAGGTCAGGTGGAAGCTGTCCGCCGGCCCGCCCGGCTGCGAATGGATGGGCACGAAGTGTCCGGTGAAATCGAACGGCATTCCCTGCATCCGACCCGCCCGGACTCGGCAGCGGCGGGAGCGGCGCCTGGAGTCACAGGCTCACACCTGGGCGGAGCAGCATGGCTGTTCGCTGCGCGTTTTGAATGACGGGCATCATTGGCTGTTCCAGAGGCCCGGCTTCATGGCCGAGTGGTGGCCCAGTTCGGCGCGGCTGGCGGTCAACCGCGATTACGGCAGCTACATCCATGCGCCCCATTGGGCGGACGTGGTGAGCGTGCTCGAACAAATCCTGGCGTAAGAAGCTGTTTTGTGGTCAACCCTGCCCTGCCATGATCCCCTTTCACTCTGTGCTTCCCGAGCTCGCCCAGCGCGAGGTGCGCTGTGTGCATCTGGGCGCGGGACCGGACCCCGCCGCCGAGTCAGCTTTGCCCGCCGACGAATACCTTTATCTCGGGCGGATAGTTCTGGATGTGCCGTATCAGCTCCGCCTGCGCCGTCATTACCGGCTTTTCCGGGAGGAGTTGGCGCGGCGTCAACGCTAACCCCCGCGCCACAGCTCGCGCCAACGGCTCTTCCGCCGTCCGCGGCCCTCCCCGCCGCTCCCAATCCTGCATTCTGCATTCCGCCTTTTGCCCTCGCAGCCCCACCGCTGACGGTAGTGATACGGTAGTGATAGGGAAGCGTTACGGAACCGCACCTTTGGGCATGGCCCCTCCCCCCCCATCGCGCCACCCTTTCCCGGCCAAACCAGGGACGACCCGCCATTCCGCAACCGGCACTCCGAGTTCCGCGCCTTCTGCCTCCGCCGCGCGGCACAATTGACTGTGGACCGTGGTCTGTGGACTGTGGACTTCCCCGCCACGCGGAATCGCCGTCGGAACGACTTGACTGGTATCGCTGTACGGCCCTTCCCACCCGTCCACCTGCTGGCGCGTGCGGATGAACACCCGCTTCCCCGCCTCAGGCTCGCCCAACCGCGCCAGGTATAGTTCCGTAATGTCGCATACGCCGTCCGCCGCCTCCGGCAGCAGGCCCAGATAGACTGGCTTCCGGCATTTGGTCCACCGCGCGCTGCACGGCCCCGTTGCGAATACCATGATGTCCCCCGCCACTGGCCCGCACACTTTCAACTCGATCTTCAGCCCGCCCCGCCCGCGCCGGATAGTCAATTCCACCGGGCCCGGCGCAAATACAGGCCGCTGTGTCGGACACCTCATCATTTCCCGTCCAATGCACAGCCGCGGCGCATTGAGCCGCTGGAAAAAAAGCTGCCCTGTCAGCGGCCCCGCCTGCCCGGCCCGCACGCGGCTCAACTGCTTTGCCCCGGCCACATTCCACACCTGCCGCTCCTCTTCCGTCAGCCAATCCCGCCACGCCTTGGCCGCCCTCCCCCAGGCCCCTCGCCACCGCTGCTTCCACTCCGTTGGGATGTTGACCGGAATCACCTGCCTCCGCTCGAATGGCCGGCTGCCGATTAAGTAGTGAACCTTCCTGCCTATTTTCCCGCTCTTGAGCACCTCAGCGTGCTTCTTGCGCCGCCTTCCGCGTCCTTTAAACTCCGGGATTTGCCCCGCGTTGGCAACAGACTCCCCCGCCTTCGCGCCGACTGCGCGAACTTCTTCAATTGTCTCTACCGTGCTCATTGCCTCAGAGTCTGTCACCGCACGCACCAGCGCCCTTGGGCACCAACAGCAATCTCCAATTTCCAATTCTCAATCTTCAATTCTCAATTCCGAGTCACAGCCCGCTCTGGCACCCTTGGACCCCAACAAACCCGTAATCCTCAGCCTGCCAACGGCTTGATGACATTGCCATGAATCTCACTCAGGCACAACCCCCTTTCGTCATGGGTGGCCGCCAGTCTGGCATCAGACCTGCTTCTTATTACTCGCTATGGAATCTGATCCGCCACTGCCCCAAGCGCCCGACGGCACCACCCCGCCCGAGTCGCGAGTAGAATCCGTCCGCCCGCTCCCTTGCCGTACCCCGCGCAGCCCTGTGCCATCTGCCATTAGCCCTGTGCCATCGTCCGCGCCGTCCGCACCGGCGCCAGCCCCGGACGCGGCCCACCCCGTCTTTCAAAAGGCATTGGAAATCCTGCGCCGTGACATGCCGCCCCCGGGCCAGGTCAAAAGTCCAGAGTCCGCCGTCCACGGTCCAGAGCCCGCGCCCCATAGTCCGCAGTCCACAGTTCCCACGCCGCCCGCTGAACTGCGCGTTCCGCATTCCGAACTTCCCACTCAAATCCTTCCCGCCCGGATGCTCAACGAGTTTGTCTATTGCCCGCGCCTGTTCTACTACGAGTTCGTCGAGAGCGTCTTCGTCGAAAGCGCGGACACCCTGCGCGGCAAGGTGCTGCATCGCCGCGTGGATTCCGGCAAGGGCGACCTGCCGGCACCGGGGAAGGCAGAAGGAAGAAGGAAGAAGGCAGAGGTCGGAGGGGAGAAGACAGAGGTCAGAGGTCAGAAGTCAGAGAGCGGCGCCAGGCCGGTCGCGCCTCCTTCAACTCTCAACCCTCAACCCTCAACCGACGAAGTCATCCACTCCCGCTCAGTCCAGATGGGCTCCGACCGCCTGGGCGTCAACGCCAAAATGGACCTGGTCGAAGTCCGCCTGGGCAGCGGGTCCGAGGAAGCCGCTGGAGCGCCCGACGGTGCTGCGTGCCCTTTGCCATCGTCCACTCCCGATGCGCCCGACTCCGCCCAGTCCGTTGACCCACACTCCTCCGCTCCCATGTTGCCGCTCTTCGACGCTCCGCCACTGCTCGCCGCCGAGGCTTGCCCCCAGGATGAGAACGCCGCCGCGCAGGCATCACGTTTCACGCATCACGTTTCACGGCTCGAGGTTTGCCCCGTGGATTACAAAGCCGGCGCGCCAAAAGCCGGCGACGTGGGCAACGAGCTGTGGGACGCAGACCGGATGCAGCTCGGTGTGCAGGCGCTCATCCTCCGGGACAACGGCTACACCTGCAACGAAGCCGTCGTCTATTACCGCGAGACGAAGCAGCGGGTGCGGTTGCCCATCACGCCGGAACTGGTGTCGTGGGTCGAGGAGCGCATTGCGGCGGCGCGCGAGACGGCCGTCGGCGCCATTCCCCCGCCGCTGGTCGCTTCGCCCAAATGCCCGCGCTGCTCGCTGGTCACCGTCTGCCTACCCGACGAAACGCGGCTTTTGGCCACCCCTGTCCCTCAACCCTCAACTCTCAACCCTCAACCAGACACCGTCCGCCGCCTGATTGCCGCCCGCGACGATGCGCGTGCCCTCTACCTCACCACCCAGGGCCTCCGCGTGGGCCGCAAGGACGAAGTGCTGCAAGTCAAGCAGGAGAACTCGCTGGTGGAAGAGGTGCGCATCAACGACGTGTCGCACGTTGGTCTGTTCGGCAACATCCAGATCACCACGCAAGCCCTTCACACGCTCTGCGAACTCGAAGTGCCGGTCACCTATTTCTCGATGGGCGGCTGGTTTTACGGGCTGACGCGCGGCCACGCGCTGAAGAATGTCTTCCTGCGCATCGAGCAGTTCCGCCTGGCGCGCGACCCGACCACCTGCCTGCGGCTGGCCCAGCAATTCGTGCAGGGCAAAATCCGCAATCACCGGACCCTGCTCATGCGGAACCATGTCGAAGCCCCTGCGGCCACACTTCTTAAGCTCAAGCAATGCGCCGAAGCCGCCGCCCGCGCTGAGTCCGTTGAATCGCTGCTGGGCATGGAAGGCAACGCCGCGGCGGCTTACTTCGAGCAGTTTGCCGGCATGATCAAGACGGCGGAAGAGCTGGACGACCAACTGCCCGGCTTGGAAATGCCCGTCCGCGAGGTCTTCACCTTCAGCTTCCAGGGCCGCAACCGCCGCCCGCCCACGGACCCGGTCAACGCTTTGCTTTCCCTTGCCTATAGCCTGCTGGCCAAGGATTGCCTCCTCGCTGCGTTGGCTGTTGGTTTCGACCCCTACGTCGGCTTCTACCATCAGCCGCGCTTTGGCCGTCCCGCTCTCGCGTTGGATTTGATGGAAGAATTCCGCCCGCTCGTGGCCGAATCGGCCGTCCTCACCTGCATCAACAACCGCATGGTGAGCGAGGGCGATTTCGTGCAGGCCGGCCAGGCGGTCAACCTCACGGCGGCCGGGCGAAAACGGTTCTTCCAAGCCTACGAGCAGCGCATGGGGGCGTTGCTCACGCACCCGGTTTTTGACTACAAGGTCAGCTACCGCCGCGCGCTGGAGCTCCAGGCCCGCCTCCTGGCCAAAGTGCTCACGGGCGAAATCCCGGAGTATGTGCCGTTGTTGACCCGGTAGAAGATTCCCGGCATCCCCTCGGACATCCGCCGCCATGACAAAACGCGCTGGACAGGACCCCCGAAGACGTTCCATTGTCTGGTGTGCAAAAAAAAACGGCGCGCGTCCTGGGAAGAATCAGCGGTGCGCCCGGCCTCAGCGAAGAAGAAAAGCTGCTTTGGGCCCGCAGTCTGGCCGCGACTCCCGACCGCCGCTGGCAACTGAACCAAAGCGCCCTCCGCTCGCTAGGCTCTTTCTTGCGCTCCGCCAGGAAAAGGTCCCCTTCCTGATCATCGGCATGACGGCGGCGGTGCTCCAGGGCGTCCCGGTCGTCACCGCCGACGTTGACCTGTGGATCGGCAGCCCAAGACGGGAGCACGACCGAGTTCTCCAACTTTGTCACCGGCTTGGAGCCGACATCCAGGCCGATTACGTCGCCGAGCTGCCGGACGGCTCGGAATTGAATTTCGCCTACGAGGTCGCCGGCCTGAAATCATTTCGCCAGGAGAAGAAGCGGGCCCGGAGACTCCGCTGGCTGGGAGTCTGGGTCTCTGTGCTCTCGCTCGAACAGATTCAGCGGAGCAAGACAGCCCTCCAGCGGCCGAAGGACAAAGTGCACCTCATTTACCTCGACCAGGCGCTCAAGCTGCGCCGCCGGCTTTAACCATACCATGCGCACCACTTACCTGGTCTGCTACGACATCGCCAACGACAAGCGCCTCCGCCGCGTGTTCAAGGTCTGCAAAAACTACGGCGACCACCTCCAGTTCTCGGTCTTCGAGTGCGACCTCAATCCCTCGGAGAAGACCGCGCTTGAGTCAGAGCTGGCTGAGGTCATCAACCACAACGAAGACCAGGTGATCTTCGTCGTGCTTGGCCCTGCCGAGGGCCGCGGCGACCGCGTCATCACTGCGCTGGGTGTGCCCTACCTGAAGATGGAGTCGCCGTGCTATGCTTTCTGAACGGTTCTTTGACATATTATCTGGCGCGAGCGGTTGGGTGGCGGGGAAAGGCCGCCGGGCACTCGCGCGACATAACTCTCTGTGTGGCATGAGGTTGAGGATGGCTTTCCCCGTTGCCGCTTGGCTCACAGACGGATCGAGGCTAAGGCGCTCGCAGCTTGCTCTTGTGAAGCCCGTCCCTTGCGGACAATATCAAGCCGCTCCTTCCGCGCTCAATTGAGCGCGGCCCCGTTGAAGCCGCAGGAACTGCTCACGCGCCCGCTCCAAAGCCAGACCCTTCCGCGCTCAATTGAGCGCGGCCCCGTTGAAGCCATGCATCCGACGATGGAGGCGCTGCTGTGCACCTTCCTTCCGCGCTCAATTGAGCGCGGCCCCGTTGAAGCGCGGTCATCCGGGCGGCGATCAAGTATTTCGGCCAATGGACCTTCCGCGCTCAATTGAGCGCGGCCCCGTTGAAGCTCGCCAAAAGCCCCTTCGCCGGATCCGCCAGGTAACCTTCCGCGCTCAATTGAGCGCGGCCCCGTTGAAGCTCGCCAAAAGCCCCTGCGCCGGATCCGCCAGGTAACCTTCCGCGCTCAATTGAGCGCGGCCCCGTTGAAGCGGAATCGGGCGGCGCAGGCGACTAACTGGCAGGCGGGCCTTCCGCGCTCAATTGAGCGCGGCCCCGTTGAAGCAACCCATCCCGATGCTGCGCCTGCAGTTGCCGAA